>ERZ773221.44-NODE-44-length-138756-cov-7.942834_pt1 | contig 138756 bp, 153 predicted proteins | sample MGYA00580994_ERZ773221 | MGnify/ENA primary metagenome ERZ773221 (study PRJEB29015, sample SAMEA2737758) | human gut metagenome | biome: human gut; feature: human-associated habitat; material: faeces | place: China | collected 2012 ... | reverse complement strand
GTGCCTTTGCTATGTCGCTGGGCGTACTGTTTATCTCTAACCTGGGTGGTCGCAGCAATTCCGTTAAGCTGCTTTTGGCAGGCATGGCGCTGAGTGCAGTCTGCGGTGCTTTTTCCAGCTTTATCGTTTACTTTGCCAATAATAAGGAAGGCATGCAGACTATTGCTTACTGGATGATGGGCAGCTTTGCCGGTGCAAAATGGGAAAACCTTATGATTATCGGTCCTATTGTAATTTTGGCTGTTCTGTTTTTATGGACACAAAGTCGTATGCTTAACCTGATGCTTTTAGGTGATGAATCCGCTTTGACCTTGGGAACGGATTTACATATTTACAGACAAATTTATTTGCTGGTCAGCTCGCTTATTGTAGGCTTTGTTGTTTATTCTGCGGGCATGATAGGTTTTGTCGGATTGGTAGTACCGCATGTAATCCGTATGCTGGTAGGCACTGACCATAAAAAACTTATTCCTGTAGCAGCTTTAACCGGTGCAATATTTTTGGTAGTTGCTGATGGTCTGTGCCGTGTAATTATTCCGCGCACCGAGCTGCCGATTGGTATTTTGATATCCTTAATCGGCGCGCCCTGCTTCGTTTACCTGATGATTAAGAAAACCTATGGCTTTGGAGGTAACTGATAATGGAGATTTTAGCAGAAGCAGTAAAAATGGCCTTCGGACCAAAGGAAATTCTTAAAGGAATAGATTTCAGCTTGCATAATAAGGAATTTGTGGGCATTATAGGGCCTAACGGCAGCGGTAAAAGTACCTTTCTGAAATGCGTTTACCGTGTGCAGAAGCCTACGGATGGTAAAATTACCTTCAACGGAACGCCGTTGGACGAGCTATCCTACCGTGAATCGGCACTGCAGCTGGCGGTAGTAGCACAGCATAATGTTTACAGCTTTGATTTTTCGGTACTGGAGGTTGTGCTGATGGGACGTTCGCCGCACAAGAAAATGCTGGAGCGTGATAATCTCAACGATTATCGCATCGCACGCGAAGCGTTGGCTACTGTAGGTTTAGCGGACTTTGAAGAACGCAGCTTTGCTACCTTGAGTGGCGGCGAGCAGCAGCGTGTAATTTTGGCGCGCGCACTGACGCAGCAGACGGAATGTCTGGTGCTGGACGAACCTACAAACCACTTGGATATTAAGTACCAGCTGCAGATTATGGATATTGTAAAATCACTTGATTTGACTGTTGTGGCAGCAGTGCATGATCTAAATATCGCAGCGATGTACTGTGACCGTCTGGTAGCAATTAAGGACGGACAGATTGTTGGCATGGGAACTCCGCGTGAGCTGCTGACGGAAAAGTTTATTTATGATATGTATGAGGTGCGCTGCAGAGTGGATGAAGACGCCTCTGGCAGAATCAATATAGTTTATTTGCCGCAGCACTGGCAATAGTACGGCGGCGGATAAGGCACCATCTGCGGCTTCAATTATCCTAATATAAGTTTTCTTGACATACTATATTTTTTCAGTTCAAGGAGGGTTAAAATGAAAAAGATTTTATTGATTCCGGCATTCATGGCCATGTTCTTCGCCGGCAGCGTGGCAGCTCCCGCTGTCTTCGCTGCTCAGCCTGCACCACCGCAGGAAAATAAAATGATGCTGCCGCCGCCCAAGGACGGCAAGCGTCCGCCGATGCCGCCGCGCATGCGCCGGCCACAGCTTTCCAATGCAGAGGCTGCGGAAAAACTGCAGTCCGCATATGGTTACCGTTATTCTGATATGCTGCGCTTGTTGAATATCGGCCACAGCTATAGCGATATGAACACAGCCTGCTTGTATGCTTATCTGTCCGGTGAGCCGGTAGAAAAGGTGCTGCAGCTGCGTCAGCCTGCAACCTGGGGCAGGGTGCGTGCGCAGTTAGGGTTGACGCCCAAGCTGTATGCCGAAAAATATATGGAATATCAGGCAAGCTATCTGCCTGCCGACAGCCTGGTAGACAGAGAAACTGCGCTGAAATATCTGCGACAGGGTTATCCGCTGGGCGATATTCAGCAGGCTGCCAAGCTGGCCAAGGAGAGCGGCAAAACTTTGGCACAGGTATTGCCAATGCGCACTGTTACCTGTGATTGGCAGCAGGTTAAGGAAAAGCTGGGCTTGCAACAGGAACAAAAACAGGACAAACCTTTCGCCTTCAGAGGACGCGGGCAGCGTAGCGGTGCCGGCTTTGCCGGCTTGCATACGCGCAACATGACGGCAGAAAGAGCTGTAAAGATTTTCCACACTGATTACCTTTTTGACGAAGCAGAATTATTACCATTGTACGAAAAATATGGTTTCGAAGGCTTGGAGGATATCTGCCTGCATGCCTACATGAGCAAAAAATCTTTGCAGGAAATTATTGACCTGCGCGATAAATATTTCTGGGAGCGCATGAAGTATGTGCTTGGCTTAACACCGCAGGTATATTTTGACCGTTGCGTGGAATATCAGGCACGCCGTTTGGCAGAACGCATGAATATTCCGCAGAAGGTAACAAAAAAATATATGCATATGGGTTACGCAATGCATCATATCAACAGCGCGTATTTGTTGGCACAAAAGGCCGGACTGGATATTAAGGATGTTATTGATTTGAAGACCCCGAAAAATTCCTGGCAGGACGTGGCGCTGAAAATCGGTTTGACTGCAGAAGACTGCCGGGAGGTTAAGAACAAAATTAGTAAGGACTTTGGGAGGCACTCATGAAACGTATTGTAATTTTACACTGTCTGCATTCAAATAGTGTTTGTACGGGTGCAGCTTGTTTGAAGGCATTTAATAAAAAAACAGGCTCCTTTGCCAGATATGGTGAGGAACCGCTGGAGCTGGAAGCCTTTTGGAGCTGCAACGGCTGTGGCGACTGCCGTTTTAAGCATCAGGAGGGTATCGAAGAAAAACTGGAGCGTATTATCAGCCTGAAGCCGGATGTGGTACATGTGGGCATTTGCGTTAAGCAGCGCACGCAGGATGGTCAGGTTGTTACATGCAAAAAAATTGAAGAAATTTGCGAGCGTCTGCAGGCTGCGGGACTGACGATTGTGGAAGGTACGCATAGATGAATTATTGAAAAAATATGATTATAACCTAAAAACAACATAAAAGAAAAAAGTTTTGCGGGTATAATCGTAAAAATGTTGAAAAGCAATGCTTTTTACGGTTATAATATATGTATAGGGGGTGTCTAAGATGATTAATAGACCACTTTATACAAAGAAAATTATGGAGTATGTTGATACTCCGTTCATAAAAATTCTTACAGGAATCAGACGCAGCGGTAAATCAACTATTTTAAAGCTAGTTATGCAAAATTTAAAGGAGCGTGGCATTGATGACAGGCTCATTATAAGCTATCGTTTTGATTCGATGGAATATGATGGCTATACTGCGAAACAGATGTACCAAGAACTGAAAAACAGATTAAATCCTGATGAAAGGACATATCTTTTTTTAGACGAAGTTCAGGAAATCAATAACTGGGAAAAAATAGTTAATTCCTTGTCTACGGAATTTGATGTAGATATTTATATTACTGGTTCTAATTCACGTATGTTGTCATCGGAAATAGCTACATACCTTACTGGCAGATATGTTTCTTTCAGAATATATACCTTATCTTTTGCAGAATATCTGGATTTTAAGAGCCGCTATACGGAGATTGCTACTCCAAGACAAGAGCTTATAAATTATATAAAGTTAGGCGGCTTTCCTGCAATACATTTGCATGCGTATACTGAAGATGAGATTTATACTATTGTTCGAGATATCTATAATTCTACAATTTTCTCGGATATAGTAAAAAGAAATGAGGTACGCAAGGTTGATCTGTTGGAGCGAGTTGTAAAATATGCTTTTAACAATGTTGGTAATACTTTTTCTGCAAAGACAATATCCGACTATATGAAATCAGAGCACAGGAAAATTGATAATGAAACAGTATATAGTTACTTGGAGAAATTAGAAAAAGCATATATTTTACATCGTTGTCAGCGTTATGATTTAAAGGGTAAAGAACTACTGAAAACGCAAGAGAAGTTTTATTTGGCAGATACAGCTTTGCGTTATAGTGTATTGGGTTATAATGATAATAGCGTAGCTGCGATGTTGGAGAACGTTATTTACTTGGAGTTGTGTCGACGTGGATATAGAGTGAATATCGGCAAAATAGATTCTGGTGAAATTGATTTTGTCGCTACTAAACAGAATGAAAAGCTTTATATACAGGTTACACAACAAATCATCTCAGCAGAAACAGAAAAACGAGAATATACAAGGTTGTTGGATATAGATGATAATTTTCCAAAGTATGTTTTAAGGACAGATGAGTTTGCCGGTGGAAATTATAAGGGTATTAAGAGTATGCATGTAGCAGACTTTTTGTTAAGCGAAGAATATTGATTTTAGCTGGAGTATGCAAAACAGCAGGCTTCCAGACTGACGATTGTGGAAGGTACGCACTGATGAATGGACTTAGATTTGCAGAATACAAGAACTACAATGAAGCCGAAATTATGGCGTTATATAGTAGTGTTGGCTGGAGTAATTATACCAATAATCCGGCAATGCTAAGAAAAGCTTATAAGAATTCACTTTATGTTTTAGCGGCTTATGCTGATGAAAAGCTTGTGGGGATACTCCGTGCTGTTGGTGATGGTGCTTCTGTAGTTTTTCTGCAGGATTTAATAGTACTGCCGGAATATCAGCGTCATGGCATTGGTTCACAGCTTATGCGGAAGGTTATGGAAAAGTATGCCGATGTCTATCAACTGCAGCTCCTTACAGAAGCAAGTGAAAAAAATATTGCTTTTTATGAATTCCTTGGGTTAAAAAGAGTCGAAAAGTATGGTTGCTGCGCTTTTATAAGATGAGGATGTTAACATCGCTTATAAGCTGTAATCAATGTAACACTATCGTGATAAATATAAGAAAATCAGATATTTTTTGCAAACTTTAGCAGGAGTTTTCGTTCCTATAGCGAAATATAAAAGCAAAGGGATAAAGCCCGAGCCCTTGATAGAAAAATGGTAGCACCAAAGCAATTTGGCGACATACCAAAGGAGGCATTGATTATGAGTGTAAACGTAAAAGGCAGAAACATTGATGTAACCCCGGCTCTGAAAGAGTATGTGGAGAAGAAAATTACCAAGGTTACCAAGCAGTTTAAGACTGTTGGTGACATTTCTGCAGTACTGAAGGTTGAGAAAGGTAACCATATTGTAGAAATTACGGTTCCTGCAAGCGGCATTTTGCTGAGAGCACAGGAAACCACGAAAGATATGTATTCCTCCATTGATTTGGTTGTAGAGAAAATTGAACGTCAGATTCATAAATATAAAACTCGTCTTATGAAGAGAAAATACAGCAACTTTGCTGATACTGCTGCTCCGGCACCGGCTGCAGAAGCTGCTGATGAAGGCGAATTCGAAATCATCAAGAATAAACGCTTCATTATGCATCCTATGACTCCGGAAGAAGCAATTCTGCAAATGAATCTGTTGAACCACGATTTCTTCGTATTCTACGATCCTGATCTTGGTGCAACCAATGTGGTTTACCGTCGTAAGGATGGCAAATATGGCTTGCTGAGCCCGGAACTGAAATAAAGCAAATATTTTAACCTAAACTTCACAAAAAAGCACGGGAAATTCACCCGTGCTTTTTGCTTTTTAAGAGAGATTCTGTTATAATTTAAAATTAGGTGTATAGTTTTTTCAAACACCATAATTTTAAGGAGTGATCGTGTTGCTCGAAGGCATTTTAAAGAAAATTTTTGGTGACCCCAACGAAAAAGAAATCAAAAACATTCGTGTAATCGTAGATAAGATTAATAGTCTGGAAAAGGATATGGAAAGCCTTAGCTCTGCCAATCTGGCAGCCAAGACTGGCGAATTTAAGGTACGTTTGCAAAAGGGTGAAACCCTGGATGACATTCTTCCGGAAGCATTTGCCGTTGTCCGTGAAGCATCCAGACGTGTTACCGGCATGCGTCATTTTGATGTACAGTTAATTGGCGGTGTAGTACTGCATCGCGGCAAAATTGCCGAGATGCGTACCGGCGAAGGTAAAACATTGGTAGCTACTGCGCCTGTATATCTGAACGCACTGACCGGCAAGGGCGTGCATGTTGTAACTGTCAATGATTATCTGGCACGTCGCGACAGCGAGGATATGGGCCGTATTTACAAGTTCCTGGGCCTGTCTGTAGGTCTGATTGTGCATGATATGGACTTCCCCGACCGTAAGGCTGCCTATGCTGCAGATATTACTTACGGTACAAATAATGAATTCGGCTTTGACTACCTGCGTGATAACATGGTAGTTGATGAAAATCAGATGGTTCAGCGTGAGCTGAATTACTGTATTGTCGATGAGGTCGACAGTATCCTGATTGACGAAGCGCGTACACCGCTGATTATCTCCGGCCCCGGTGAAAAATCCACCGAGCTGTATCAGGTTCTGGCCCGTGTTGTTGCCAACATGGAAGAAGGCGAGGACTATACTGTTGATGAAAAACAAAAACAGGTAGCACCTACCGAAAAGGGTATTGCCAAGGCAGAAAAAATGCTGGGCATCGGCAACCTGTATGACAATGAGCACGGTGTGGACTACTCCCACCAGATTATGTGCGCTCTGAAGGCTAAGGCTTTGATGCACCGCGACCGCGATTATGTGGTTAAGGATGGTCAGGTTATCATCGTCGATGAATTTACCGGACGTCTGATGTTCGGCCGTCGTTTCTCCGAAGGTCTGCACCAGGCAATCGAAGCTAAGGAAGGCGTAAAGGTAGAACGCGAAAGCCAGACTTTGGCAACTATTACCTTCCAAAACTACTTCCGTATGTACAAAAAGCTCGCCGGCATGACCGGTACTGCTAAAACAGAGGAGCAGGAGTTCCAAAAGATTTACAATCTGCCGGTTGTTGTTGTACCTACCAATAAGCCGATGATCCGTATTGACTATCCTGATGTTATCTATAAAACACGTATCGCTAAATACAAGGCAGCAGTCAACGAGATTGAAGAATGCCATAAGTCCGGCCGCCCGGTACTGGTTGGCACTACTTCCATCGCTCAGTCCGAAGAGCTGAGCGCTATGCTCAAACGCCGCAACATTCCGCATAACGTGCTGAATGCCAAATACCATGAAAAAGAGGCTGAGATTATTTCTCATGCAGGCCAATATGGTGCTGTAACCATTGCTACCAACATGGCCGGCCGTGGTACCGATATTACCTTGGGTGAAGGCGTTCCTGAGTTGGGCGGTCTGCACATTATCGGTACCGAGCGTCATGAAAGCCGTCGTATCGATAACCAGCTGCGCGGTCGTTGCGCACGTCAGGGTGACCCGGGCTCTTCCAAGTTCTTCCTGAGCTTGGAGGATGACCTGATGCGTCTGTTCGGCAGTGACAATATTGCCGGCATTATGGATAAGCTGGGCATGGAGGACGATGAGCCTATCGAACACAGCCTGGTTACCAAGTCCATCGAAAATGCGCAGAAGAAGGTCGAAGCACGTAACTTCAGCATTCGTAAGCATGTCCTGGAGTATGACGATGTTATGAACCAGCAGCGCGAGGTTATTTATTCTCAGCGTCATAAAATCCTGCATCAGGAAAATCTTAAGGATACCATCAAAGAGATGGTTGATGAAACCGTTGCCCGTACTATGACTATGTACGCACCGCCTGAGGTTTATTCCGAGGATTGGGACTTGCAGGCTTTGATTAACTACGCCGAGGACTTCTATGCTCCGCGCGGCCTGCTGACTGTAGATTACTTGCAAAACCTCAGCCGTGAAGAGCTGGCAGAATATCTGCAGAAGGTTGCTGATGACAACTACCAGGCACGTGAGGACGCAATCGGTCCTGAACTGATGCGCGAGCTGGAAAACCTGGTTATGCTGAAGGTTGTAGACAACCATTGGATGGAGCATCTGGATGCTATGGATATGCTGCGTGAAGGCGTTGGCCTGCGTGCATATGGTCAGAAGGATCCGCTGGTTGAGTACAAATTTGAAGCCTATGACATGTTTGAAGCTATGATGGAGGCTATCAAGGAAGACGTTGTCCGCTACATCTACCGCGTCAATGTTATTACCCAGCCGCAGGTTGAAGACCCGCTGGAAAATGCTTCCACCAATAACCCGACTCCTGAGGGTGACGAGGGTAATTTGAAAGCTGAACCCAAGAAATAATTTTTTAAGTCAGCAGCTTTGGCTGCTGACTTACTTTAGCCTTGTTTGCAAGAACTCGGCAAAACGGCTTAGGCCGTAAATAACTAATATTTGCTACACGAAAGGTTGTGAGGAATTTTGTTGATTGAAGAATATAAGCCTGAAATTACAAATCTGCAAGCAAAATTAGAGGAAATGAGGGGATCTCTTTGACATCGCTGTCAAAGAAGATCGTATTGCAGAATTAGAACATAAAATGGGTGATCCTACTTTTTGGGATGATCCGGAAAAGGCACAAAAAACTGCGCAGGATGTTAACAGCTTAAAGGAAGAGGTTGATGGTTTCCATAAATTAAGCGCAGGTGTTGACGATTTGGAAGCTTTGCAGGAAATGGCTGCCGAAGAAAATGATGAAAGCCTGCTTCCTGAAATGGATGAGCTGCTGGCAAAATGCCGCAGCGAGCTGGAGCATTTGGAGCTGGGTATGCTGCTCAGCGGTGAATATGATGCCAATAATGCTATCCTGACACTGCATGCAGGTGCCGGCGGCACCGAAGCGCAGGACTGGACCAGTATGCTGCTGCGTATGTTTACCCGTTTTGCGGAGCAAAACGGCTTTGCGTTGGAAATGCTCGACTATCAGCCGGGTGATGAGGCCGGTGTAAAAAGTGCTACCATTCAGGTTAACGGCCATAATGCTTATGGCTTCTTGCGCTCTGAAAAGGGTGTACACCGTCTGGTGCGCATTTCTCCGTTTGATGCCAATGCCCGCCGTCATACCTCCTTTGCTGCGGTAGACGTAATGCCGGAGCTGGATGATACTGTTGATGTAAATATTAATATGGATGAGGTGCGTGTCGATGTTTACCGTTCCAGCGGTGCCGGCGGTCAGCACGTCAACAAAACGTCCTCTGCTGTACGTATGACACATGAACCGACGGGTATCGTTGTTCAATGTCAGAATGAGCGTTCCCAAATTCAGAACCGTGAGCGCTGCCTGCAGATGCTGCGTGCAAAATTATATGAATATGAAAAGGCTAAGCAGGATGCTCTTGTCAGCGATATTGCCGGTGATTACCAGAATATCGAATGGGGCAGCCAGATCCGTTCCTATGTGTTCCAGCCCTATACTATGGTTAAGGACCATCGTACCGGCTGCGAAACCGGTAACATTCAGGCTGTTATGGATGGCGATCTGATGCCGTTCGTAGAAGCATATCTGCGCAGTCAGCAGAAAAAGGTTTAATAAAGCGAGGTCTGGACAGGTGAATTTTATGAAAAGCCGATATAATCCTTTGCTTTTGGCAGTAATCGTAATCGGTCTGGTTTGTGCCTTATGGCTGAACGTTGTCCGTCACGATGTTGAACAAAAAAACAATACTGTAGAAATGGCTATGGAGTACGAGGGCTTACGTAAGCTGGCCGCTTTGCAGGGCCTGTCGGAGGAGGATGTACTGCGTCAGTTTAAGGATGCAGGCATCAACTCGCTGATGATTTTCGATACTACGTTGGAGCGCCTGACTAAAAACGGCGACATCCAGACGGTAACAGGCGGTGAGCTGCGTCAGGCAGCTGCTCTTGGTGTCGGCAGAGGTGTTTTCGCAAATGTAAGCGCCGAAGATGTTGAGGAAAATGCTGCTTACGTTGCTGCGACTGACAAGCAGTCTGTCTTAGACGATGTAGAGCAGGATTTGTGCCTGCGCTACGGTGCTGATCGTGTAAAGGTTGTGAGTGAAAATCCGCGCATTATCAAAATCAAGGGTAGCACTAAGCTTTTGCCTGAGGGTAAATATGATGAGCCTCAGGGATTATTGCAGGCTCCTTTAGGATTGCCTGTGCAGGATATGCGCAAGGTTGCCGGCTTAGGCTTTAAAATTATTGTACGTCCGCAAAATTATGTGGATGTAACGGATGAGCAGATTGACAGCATTTTTGACCGCATTAAAGAAGCCGGTGTACCGGTTGATGCTCTGATGCCATGCGGTACAGAGGTTGTGGGCTATCCTAATAAAATGCAGCATTTGGGCGAGCGCATGAAGGAAAACAACATGACGCTGGTAATGCTGGAGCATTACACCCAGCTGCAGTTTGCCAAAATCGACGGTCTGTTGCCTTTGGCTGAGTTTAATGACTATAAGGCTGCCCGTTCCTATGTTATCGACCCGACCGAGCAAAAGAAAATCAGCGTGGGCGAGGCTTTGCGCCGGTGGGCGCTGACGGACGAGGAGCGCAATATCCGCGTGAACTATATCCGTCCCTTCCTGATGCCTGAGGGTGGTCAGGATATTATGAAGACTAACCTGAAGTATGTGCGTGATATTAAGGCCAGCGTTGAAGCGCGTGGTTATACTATCGGCGAAGCAGGTGTTTTCAGCGCCGAAAACAAAGATGGCTTTGCACCGTATTTCCCCGCTAAGGTAAACTTTATTCCTATTGTATTGGCGATTGCCGCCGGTGTAGTGCTGTATCTTGCGTTGCTCTTTAACCTGGGCGGTAAGCAGCAAATAGCACTGTGGGCTGTTTTTTCTGCCGGAGCTTTGGCACTGCTGTTTATCGGCCGCGGCCTGTTTACGCGTCAGCTGCTGGCTTTGGCGGCAGCAAGTGTTTTCCCGGTGCTTTCGATGAATGTTATCTTTAACATTTGGGATAAAAATACGAGTGATAAGCACAGTCTGCTTGCTATTTGCTGGAACGGTATCTGGCAGCTGGCGCTGGCTATTGCTTTGTCTTTGGTGGGTGCAGCCTTCCTGTCGGCTATTTTGACAGACAGCCGCTTCCTGCTGGAAATTGATATTTACCGCGGCGTAAAATTAACCTTTATTCTGCCGGTTATGCTGACAGCAGTTCTCTTTATGAAACGCTATGACCTGCTGCAGGTTGTGGGCAAAGGCTTGAAAACTCTGTGGGAGCGCCTGAACGGTCTGCTTGATACAGAGATTACCTTCCGCCATGTAGCAGTGCTTGCGGTGCTGCTGTTTATTGCTTATTATTTTGTCGGCCGCAGCGGTCACACCGGCGGTGTGACTGTGCCGGCAATTGAATTGAAGATGCGTGCTTTCTTAGAGCAGCTGATGTATGCACGTCCGCGTGAAAAAGAATTTATGATCGGTCATCCGGCATTTTTCGTAGCGGTGCTTGCAGTTTACCGTTGTGCTCCGCGCTGGTGGCAGTTTGTACTGACCTGTGCTGCCGTTATCGGACAGGGCAGTCTGGTGCAGACCTTCTGTCATATGCGTACACCGGTTGTTATGAGCTTTGTACGTGCTCTCGACGGCTATGCTGTTGGTGTTGTATTCGGCGTAATCGCTGTACTGGTGCTTGGCATGCTGTTGCCTTTAGTTGTTAAGTTTAGAAGGAGATACCTTGAAGAATGAGTAAGATCGTGATTTCCGGATACTATGGATTTGCTAATGCCGGAGATGAAGCTATGCTGACCGCGATCATTAAGGCTTTGCGCAGTACGGAAAAGACCGTGGAACTGACGGTTATCTCAGGCAATCCGCCCGCTACTGCCGCAAGACACAAGGTGAATTCTCTTCATCGTTTCAGCTTTTGCAAAATTTTTGCTGCCCTCATGGACTGCGACCTGCTGCTCAGCGGCGGTGGCAGTCTGCTGCAGGATGTTACCAGCAAGCGCAGTCTGTTATATTATCTGTTTATCTTGGCTTTGGGCCTGTTGCTCAAAAAAAAGGTCATGCTTTTCGGTCAGGGTATAGGACCTATCCATAACAGACTTATGCGCAGGCTGACTAAATTTATCTGCAGCCGGGTGGATTTAATTACCGTGCGTGACCAGGATTCTTTGTATGAACTGCGTCGCATCGGTGTACCGGCGGAAAAGGTGCAGCTGACAGCCGATTCTGTGCTGACTTTGCCGCAGGAGAGTAAGGAAAAAGGACTCGAGCTGCTGCAGCAGTTTGGGGTGCCGCAAGATAAAATGCTGATAGCTATAAGTGTACGTAAATGGCAGGAGGATGATAAGTACCTGCTGGAGCTGGCTAAGGCTGCGGATATTCTGGCTAGGGAATATAAGGCACATATTGTGCTGCTGCCGCTGCAATATCCTGTGGATGTGGCTGCCTGCAACAGATTACAGCACTTTATGAGGAGCAAGGCAGACAGTACTGTTTTGGAAACCGGCTGTGATACCGAGCAGTTTTTGTCGCTGATGGGTAACTTTAATCTGCTTATCGGTATGCGTCTGCATGCACTGATTTTTGCTGCAGTTATGGAGCTGCCTTTTGTGGCTGTATCCTATGATCCCAAAATTGACGGCTTTGTCAAAGACATTAACGGCATCAGCGCAGGAGCTGTGGAAACACTGCAGGCTGCGCAGGTAGTTGCGTCTGCGCGCAAGGCGCTGGCCTCTGCCAATGCTGCTCATGGACTTTTGGATACATTGAGAGCGAAAGCTTTTTTAAATGCAAAGGAAGCCTTTGATTTATTAAATTGAGAGGAGATTGAAGGTAGTGCTGAAAATGACTGATGTAAGCAAGGTATATCCCGGTGGGTCTGTTGCCTTGCAGAACGTCGATATTCATATTGAACCAGGCGAATTCGTCTTTGTTGTAGGACCTAGCGGCGCTGGTAAGTCTACCTTTATCAAAATGCTGTTCCGTGAGGTTCTGCCGACCACGGGCAGCATTTTTGTTAATGGCGTGGATATTTTATCGCTGACACCCAATGAGATTCCGTATATGAGGCGTCAGCTGGGCATAATTTTCCAGGATTACCGCCTGCTTCCGGACCGTACGGTTTATGAAAACGTAGCTTTTGCTATGGAGGTAATAGAAACACCGCGCCGCAAGATTAAGCGCAGAGTGTTGAATGTATTGGATCTTGTCGGCCTGCGTCACCGTGCCGATGCTTATCCTAATGAGCTGAGCGGTGGCGAGCAGCAGCGTATCGCTATTGCCCGTGCTATTGTCAACGATCCTATTATGGTAATTGCCGACGAACCTACAGGTAACCTGGACCCGGAAACAAGCTGGGATATTATGGAAATCTTTAAGGAAATTAATGCTGAAGGAACTACGATTGTCATGGCAACTCACGATAAAGAAATAGTTGATGCCATGGGCAAGCGCGTTATAGCCATAGAGGACGGGCATATCGTACGTGATGAAGCAAGCGGGGTATATGGCTATGAGCTTTAGTACAAAAGAATATTTTGTTAAGGAAACCTATAAATCTATCAGGCGTAACGGCTTTATGAGCTTTGCTTCTATTTCGACTGTAGCGGTTTCGCTGTTAGTGCTGGGAATGTTTCTGCTGATTTTTCTCAACACCAACAATTTGGCACAGTATCTGGAAAGTCAGGTACAGGTGTCGGTCTATATGCAGGATAATGCCTCTGCGGAGGAGCTGAAAGCAGTAGAAGCGAAGCTGAAGAAGATGCCCGGTGTAGTCAAGGTAACGCCTGTAAGCAAGCAGCAGGCTCTGGCACGCTTCAAGGAGCGTCTTGGCGATCAGGAGCAGTTGCTCAACAGTTTGGGCAAGGATAATCCCTTCCCCAACTCCTTTGAGGTACAGGTGGATAATCCCGAGCGCATCAAGGTTATTACACCTTCTATCGGACAGCTGCCTAAGGTAGAAACAGCTAAATTCGGTCAGGAGGTTGTGGAGCACCTGTTTTCTCTGACCAAAATATTGCGCTTCGGCGGCATTGTGCTGGTTATATTTTTAGCTATGGCAACGCTGTTTATTATTTCAAATACTATCCGTCTGACGGTTTTTGCCCGCCGTAAGGAAGTTGTCATTATGAAATATGTAGGTGCAACCGACTGGTTTATCCGCTGGCCGTTTTTGCTGGAAGGAATGACCTTAGGCTTTTTCGGCGCTGTGATTGCATCTGTCTGCATTAACAGCCTTTACGCCGGGCTGTTGGAAAGAATCCATGCTACTCTGGCCTTTCTGCCGTTACTGCCGACATCTCCCTTATTGTTTTATGTAACAATATTTTTACTGGCGGCAGGTACCGGTATCGGTGCTTTGGGCAGTTATATCTCCTTGCGTAAGTTCTTGCGCGTTTAAGGGAGGCAGAAGTGATGGAGAAAAAGAAGCTGGGCGGTCTGCTGCTGGCATTATGGCTGGCGGTGCTGCCGCTTTACGGAGCCATGTGCTTTGCCGATACTGCTGATGACAAGCGTGCCGAACTGAATGATGTACGTCAGCGTATGGAGCGGATGCAGACCCGCAAGGAGCAAGCGCGCAGGAAGGCTGAAAGCGCCAGCGCGGAGCTTAGCGAGGTTATGGGCAACCTTAACGAACTGCAGGCACAGGCTAATAACCTGCAGAAAAAAAGCGATACTCTGCAGGGAAAAATAAATGATAACCAGGCTAAGCTGGAGAAAAAGCAACAGGAAATGCAGGAGCGGATGCTGATTTACCGCAAGCGTCTGCGTGATATTTATATCAACGGTCAGATAAATTATCTGGATGTGCTTTTGGGTGCCAAGGATTTCAGCGATTTTTCCTCGCGCATGTATTTGCTGCAAAAAATCATCAGCCGCGACCTGGAACTGTTGGAAAAGCTGAAGCAGGATGCTGCGGAAATCAACAGCCGCAAGGAGCAGCTGGCAGCTGAAATGAAGGAAATCAAGGCAACCCAGACAGAGCTGGAAGCAAAAAAGGCTAAAGTAAATAAGCTGCGTGAGCAGCGTGCCTATATGCTTTACAAGGCACAGGAGGAAGAGCAGTCCAGCCAGGAGGAATATGAGCGTCTGCTGGCTATTTCGGAAAATATCGCCTCTATGCTGCGTAATATGGAAAACGCAGGCGGCGGTGCTCCTGCAGGACAAGGCGGTACAGGTCAGTTTATGTGGCCTTGTAATGGTCCGATAACCTCCTACTATGGTTGGAGAACACATCCGATTTTCGGTACGACCAAGTACCATAGCGGTATGGATATTGCGGTTGATTCGGGAACTCCGATTCACGCTGCTGACAGCGGCACGATTGTTTACAGCGGCTGGCTTGGAGGTTACGGCAACTGCGTAATGATTGACCATGGCGGCGGTCTGGTAACTCTGTATGCACATAATTCGGCGTTAAATGTTGGTGAGGGGCAATATGTAAGCAAGGGCGCGGTAGTTGCCTATGCCGGCAGTACCGGTTATTCTACCGGACCGCACTGTCACTTTGAGGTGCGTCTGCATGGCGAGCTTACGGAGCCGTTAAATTATTTACCGTGACAGATATAAACGGAGGCAGGAAAAGTGTTTAGAAAAAGAAGATGGCAGCTTGCAGCCTGCTGCTTGCTTACAGCGCTGCTGACTACCGCAGCGGTAGTGGGAACAGAAGCTGTGCTGTTAAACAGGTTGACAGGCAGTGCCTCTGAATCGGTGCGTTTTTTGCGCACTATGAACCTTTTAAAGCGTAACTATAATGGTGAGGTAGATAATCACCAGCTGTTTGACGGCGCAATAAAAGGTATGGTGGAAGCTGCAGGCGATCCCTATACAGTTTATCTTAACAACAAGGATTTTCAGCAGCTGAGTGAAATGACCGGGGGAAGTTTTGGCGGTATAGGTATTGTTTTTGGCAAACGCGGTAATGACTATGTAGTTATTTCTGCCTTGGAGGATAATCCCGGCGCAAAGGCTGGTATTAAGAGCGGCGATATTATTACTGCGATTGACGGTAAACCGACACGTGATATGAACATGGAGCAGGTAGCCAACAAAATCCGCGGTAAGCATGGCACTGTTGTCAAGCTGGAACTCAAGGGCAAGGATGGTAAACTGCGTACTGTGAGTGTTGAGCGTGGCGAAATCAAAAATCCGTCTGTCGGCGGACAGCTTTTGCCGGATACAAAAATCGGTTATATCAGAATAGCCGTATTTAATGAAAATACCGGTGATGACTTTGCCAAAAAATACGCAGAACTGGAGAAACAGGGCATGCAGGCCCTGGTGCTTGATCTGCGCGGCAATCCCGGCGGTGTATTTGACGCAGGCGTTGCCGTTGCCGGTATGCTGGTTCCTAAGGGACCTATTGTTTCTGTTGTAGATAAAAACGGCAACAAGTATGAAGAAACCTCCAGCCTGGAGAAGGTGAAATATCCTTTGGCTGTGCTTGTTGACCATGGCAGTGCCAGTGCTGCGGAAATTGTTGCCGGTGCGATTAAGGATACCAAAAGCGGTAAGCTTTTCGGCACCAAAACCTTCGGTAAGGGCAGTGTGCAGTCAGTATACCGCCTGGACAGCAATACGGCAGTGAAAATTACGGTAGCCAAATATTATACACCGTCCGGCGTTTCTATTCATAATGTAGGTATTGAACCTGATGTGAAGGTAGAGCTGCCGGAGGATGCTACTGTTGATGTTCAGCTGAAGGCGGCGGAAGACTATCTGCTGCAGCAGCTGCAGTAAGGAGGTACGAAAATGTTATTTATCTGTTACCCTAAATGTTCTACCTGCAAAAAGGCAGAGCAGTATCTGCAGGCTAAAGGCCTGAGCTTTACTGTGCGTGATATCAAGACTGATAATCCGACAGCTGACGAGCTACGTACATGGTATGCAGCCAGCGGCTTGCCGCTGAAACGCTTCTTCAACACCAGCGGTAATCTGTATAAGCAGCTGGGATTGAAGGATAAGCTGCCGACAATGAGCGAGGACGAGCAGCTGGAGCTGCTTGCAAGCGATGGTATGCTTGTCAAACGTCCGCTGGTAATTTATGACGGCGGCGTGTTGGTTGGCTTTAAACAGGCTGAATATGACGAAAAGCTCTGATATATTGATTTAAAATAACTTTGGAAAAACAGGCAGAACTTATGCGACAGGTCTGTCTGTTTTTTCTCTTTTGGAAGTACAGCTTACTTTGCCGTCACGGAAACGGTAAATGTGCTAAAATATATTTAGAGTTATTTTTTGGGAGGGGTTTAATGAAGAAGTCATTTTGCATATGGATATTATGCAGTTTATTGATAATGCTGTTTGCAGCAACAGGTTTTGCGGCAACCGGTGAAAAAAGAGTTGTATTAGGTATTGAACGCATTGATGAGCCGTTTGCTAAGCAGCTGCTTGCAGGGAAAAGGCTAGGACTGTTTACTAATCAGTCCGGCGTGGACAGCAAGCTTCGCAGCAGCACAGAGCTGCTGCAGAAGAGATATGATCTGACGGCACTGTTTGTGCCTGAGCATGGATTGTTCGGCGCTGTGGCGGCAGGCGAAACCTTTGAGAGTCACACCTATAAGGATATACCTGTACACAGCCTGTATGGAGAAAATCGCAGGCCTACGGCAAAAATGCTGGATGAGATTGACACTATGGTGGTTGATATTCAGGATGTCGGCATTCGTCACTATACATATTTTTCTTCGCTTGCTTATATAATGGAAGAATGTGCCAAAGCGAAAAAGCAGGTTGTTGTTTTGGACCGCCCTAATCCTTTAGGCGGTGCTATGCAGGGACCGGTGCTCAAGCCGGAATATAAAGCCTTTATCGGGCTTTACGAGCTGCCGTTGCGTCATGGTCTTACTATAGGTGAATTTGCAAGCTATATCAACGCTACGCAGCATATCGGCTGTGAGCTGGCGGTGGTGCCTATGAAGGGATGGTCACGCAGAGAGCTGTGGCAGGATACAGGCCTGCCATGGGTACAGACATCTCCGCTGATTCCTACGGCGGCGACCGCTTTCCTGTATGGCGCTACCGGTGTAAGCGGTGACAGTAATCTTTCCGTGGGTGTCGGGACAGCTAAACCGTTTTATTTTCTGGGAGCACCTTTTGCTGATGCGGATGCCGTAAAGGCAGCCTTAGATGAAAAGCAGCTTGCAGGCGTGGCTTTTAGAGCAGCGCGCTTTACACCGCGTTACGGCACCTACAGCGGTGAGCTGGTGCAGGGCGTAGAAATTTATCTTACGGATTTACGTAAGGTTAATCTGCCTGAGCTGGATTATATTTTGTTTACTACATTTAAAGAATTATATCCGGAGCAGGTAAAAACGCCGGAGCGCGGTTATGGCAGCAAAGGCTATAAGCTGGATATTGCGCTTGGAGAAAGCAGCTTGCGTGAAGGTGAAGCGCCAAAAACAGCTTTTGCGCGCTGGCATCAGGAGTGCGCGGCCTTTGAGCAGCAGGTAAAGCCTTATCTGCTGTACAAGTAAAGCTGCAGAGAAATTAACATTTTTGTTGCATTTTCCGGCAGGATAATAACGGCGCAGGCAAGAATAAAATTAATACAGCGTAACAGCGTAAAATTTTATTTTATTAACGATAAGGAGCTGACATATAATGAATGCAGAATTACAGGCATTAAAGGAACGCAGAAGCGTACGTAAATATAAGGCGGATATGGTACCGCAGGAGCTGATTGACCAGGTTATCGATGCCGGTCTTTATGCTGCCAGCGGTCATGGTACGCAGGAAGTAATTATTGTTGCGGTAACCAATAAAGAGGTTCGCGACAAGCTGGCGCAGATGAACCGTGAAATTTTGGGAACAAGCAGCGACAGTTTTTATGGCGCACCTGTGGTTCTTGTTGTTTTGGGACCTAAAAGCAATAAGCTTACTCCCTATGACGGCAGCCTGGTAATGGGCAACCTGATGCAGGCGGCTCATGCCGTTGGCCTTGGCAGCTGCTGGATTAACCGCGCTAAGGAAGAGTTTGCTTCCGAAGAAGGCAAACAGCTGCTGAAGGAATGGGGCATTGAGGGAGAGTATGAAGGTGTAGGCCACTGCATCCTCGGTTATACTGACGGAACGGTTCCTCAGGCTGCTCCGCGTAAAGCAAACCGTGTATTTTACATAAAATAAAAACGTCCTTAACGAAAGGGGGAAGAAAAATGCTGAAAAAAACTGCTCTTTGCTTAGGTCTGCTGCTAGTTGCTGCATTTCCCTGTATCGCAGGAGCTGCCACTCCTATCAACAGCGCAGGCTATTATAAAAATATCAAGCTATGCGGTAAAGTAAAAATTGTTGACAGCTTTCCCGATATTAAGGTAAAGGTTGTCGACAGCTTCCCGGATCTTAAGGTAAAGGTTGTCCAAAGCTTTCCCAATAATATAGGCGAGTGGCAATTTGTTGAGTACGGTGAAGATTTCAGAGTTCAGTTTGTTGATAGTTTTCCGGATATAAAAATCAAATACGTTTCTTCCTTCCCGGGCGTGGCAAAATAATATACATATGAGCTGTCAGAAGTGTTGACAGCTCTTTTTTTATGCGATATTTAAGGTGAATGCTTTGTTGAAAAAGTACTCCTTGGGTGTACTTTATGTATGAAGAAACAGTCAATGAAACACTTGGCTGCGTGTAAAGAAAGAAGCGCATTAACACGGCAGAAAGCGCTGCTAAATTTTTTAAAAAAGTTGCTAAAAAGTGTTGACAGCTTGTGCATGAGATGTTACAATATACAAGTATCGCGGGAGAGCTATGCGCTCGATGAAGGAGGTAACATGATGGCACTTGAAGCTTTAAAGCAAGCTGAAAAGCATACTGTAGGCGTTAAGCAGACAGAAAAAGCTGTAGCAAGACAAGTTGCCGCTGTCGTCTATATCGCAAGTGATGCGGACGAGAGAGTTACCGGCAGGCTGATGCAACTGTGTCGGGAAAATGCAGTACCGGTTGAAAACACAGAAACGATGCTGGAAATCGGCAGAGCCTGCGGCATAAACGTCAAAGCAGCAGCGGCTGCGATACTTAAAGCCGATAAGGGCTTGGCGTGAGCCGAGTTTTTATAATCATTAAAATCTAATTGTTTGGAAAGGAGGTGCCGATATGCCTACAATTAACCAATTGGTTCGCAAAGGTAGAGAGGTTCTGAAAAGCAAATCTACTGCACCGGCATTGAAAGAATGCCCGCAAAAACGTGGCGTCTGCACTCGTGTTTACACCACTACCCCGAAGAAACCTAACTCTGCACTTCGTAAAGTAGCTCGTGTACGTTTGACCAACGGCATCGAAGTTACTGCTTATATCCCGGGTATCGGCCATAATCTTCAGGAACACAGTGTTGTTCTGATCAGAGGCGGAAGAGTCAAGGACCTTCCTGGTGTGCGTTACCATATCATTCGTGGTGCTCTTGATACTGCAGGCGTTGCTAACCGCAACCAATCTCGCTCCAAGTACGGTGCAAAACGTGCTAAAGCAAAGAAATAATTTCAAGAAAACATTAAGAATGATTTAATCCTAAGGAGGGAAACACATGCCGAGAAAAGGCCCTGTAACTAAAAGAGACGTACTGCCGGATCCGGTGTACGGTTCTAAGCTTTTAACTAGATTTATCAATAAAATTATGCTCGACGGCAAAAAAGGCGTTGCAGAACGTATTGTATACGATGCATTCGACCTGGTTCGTGCAAAGACTGGCAAAGATCCTTTGGAAGTGTTCGATGCTGCTATGCAGAACGTAATGCCGCTGCTGGAAGTTCGTGCCCGTCGTGTTGGTGGTGCAAACTACCAAGTACCTGTTGAAGTACGTGCTGACCGCAAAACCACCCTGGGTATCCGTTGGCTGGTAAACTACTCTCGTCTGCGTGGTGAGCGCACCATGTACGAGCGTGTAGCTGGTGAGATCATGGACGCTTCCAATGGCACTGGCGCAGCTGTTAAGAAACGCGAAGATACCCACAAGATGGCAGAAGCAAACAAAGCATTTGCTCATTACCGCTGGTAATGACCTGTCTCAGTTAATTTGAGGAGGATAAAGAAGTGGGCAGATTAATTCCGCTTGAGAGAACTAGAAATATCGGCATCATGGCTCACATCGATGCTGGTAAAACCACCACCACCGAACGTATTCTGTTCTATACCGGCAGAGTACATAAGATTGGTGAAACCCATGAAGGTGCTGCTACCATGGACTGGATGGTTCAGGAACAAGAGCGTGGTATTACCATCACCTCTGCTGCAACCACCTGCTACTGGGAAGGTTCCGAGCACCAATTCGATAAACATCGTATCAACATCATTGATACCCCGGGCCACGTTGACTTCACTGTAGAAGTTGAACGTTCCCTGCGTGTACTTGATGGTTCCGTTGCAGTTTTCTGTGCTAAGGGCGGTGTTGAGCCTCAGTCTGAAACCGTATGGCGTCAGGCTGACAAATACCATGTACCCCGTATGGCATATGTAAATAAAATGGATATTACCGGTGCAGACTTCTATCGTGTAATTGACATGATGAAGACTCGTCTGAATGCCAATGCAGTACCTATTCAACTGCCTATCGGCTTTGAAGATACTTTCCAAGGCATGATCGACCTGATCAAAATGAGAGCAATCGTTTATGATGATGCACTCGGTAAAGAAGAAGAGTTCGTAGAAATCCCGGCTGACATGAAAGAGAAAGCTGACGAATACCGTGCAGCATTGGTTGAAGCTGTTGCTGAATCCGATGACGAGCTGATGATGAAATATCTGGAAGGCGAAGAGCTGACCGAAGAAGAAATCATCGCTGGTATCCGTAAAGCAACCATCGCTTGCAAAATGACTCCGGTTTGCTGCGGTTCTTCCTACAAAAACAAAGGCGTTCAACCGATGCTGGACGCTGTAATCCAATTCATGCCTGCACCGACCGATGTTCCTAACATCAAAGGTGTAAACCCTGAAACCGGCGAAGAAGACGAGCGTCCGTCCAGCGACGAAGCTCCGTTCTCCGCACTGGCATTCAAGATTGCTACCGACCCGTTTGTTGGTAAGCTGGCATTCTTCCGTGTATACTCCGGTACCTTGACTGCTGGTTCTTATGTATATAACTCCACTAAAGGTAAACGCGAGCGTATCGGTCGTATCCTGCAAATGCATGCTAACCACCGTGAAGAAATTGAACAAGTTTACTCCGGTGATATCGCAGCTGCTGTAGGTCTGAAAGACACCACTACCGGTGATACTCTCTGCGATGAGAAAAACGAGATCATCCTCGAATCTATGGTATTCCCTGATCCTGTAATCTCCGTTGCAGTTGAACCTAAAACTAAAGCTGACCAGGAAAAAATGGGCATCGCCCTGCAAAAACTGGCAGAAGAAGATCCGACCTTCCGTGTTCACACTGATCCTGAAACCTCCCAAACCATTATTTCCGGTATGGGCGAGCTTCACCTGGACATCATTGTTGACCGTCTGCTGCGCGAATTCAAAGTAGGCTGCACTGTTGGTAACCCGCAGGTTGCTTATCGCGAAACCATTCGCAAAGCTGTTAAATCCGAAGGTAAATTTGTTCGTCAGTCCGGTGGTAAAGGCCAATATGGTCATTGCTGGCTGGAAATCACTCCGCGTGAACCTGGCGAAGGCTTCCTGTTTGAAAACAAAGTTGTTGGCGGCGCTATTCCTAAAGAATACATCGCTCCTATCGAAGCAGGCGTTAAAGAAGCTATGGAAAATGGCGTAGTTGCCGGTTATCCGATGGTTGATATCGCAGTTACTGTTTATGATGGTTCTTACCATGAAGTCGACTCTTCTGAAATGGCATTTAAGATTGCCGGTTCTATGGGCTTCAAGTCCGGTGCTGAAAAAGCTAACCCGGTTATCCTTGAGCCGTATATGAAAGTAGAAATTACTGTTCCTGAAGAATACATGGGCGACGTAATCGGCGACGTTAACTCCCGCCGTGGCCGCATCGAAGGCATGGAAGCTCGTAACGGTGCACAAGTAATCAATGCATTCGTTCCGTTGGCTGAGATGTTCGGTTATGCTACCGACCTGCGTAGTAAAACCCAAGGCCGTGGTAACTACTCCATGGAAGTAGACCACTACGAAGACGTTCCCAGAAACATTGCTGAGGCAATTATTGCTAAAAACAAAGGCACCAACTAAGCCTAGTTTTAACAAACAACCTTAAGGAGGAAATTCACAATGGCAAAAGCTAAATATGAAAGAACTAAACCGCATCTGAATATCGGCACCATCGGTCACGTTGACCATGGCAAGACTACTCTGACTGCTGCTATCACCAAAGTACTGGCTGAAAAAGGCGGCGCTGAATTCATGGACTACTCCATGATCGATAAAGCTCCGGAAGAACGTGAACGTGGTATTACCATCAACACCTCTCACGTTGAATATGAAACCGCAACCCGTCACTATGCACACGTTGACTGCCCGGGCCATGCTGACTATGTAAAGAACATGATCACTGGCGCTGCTCAGATGGACGGCGCAATCCTGGTAGTATCCGCTGCTGACGGCCCGATGCCTCAGACTCGTGAGCACATCCTGCTGGCTCGCCAAGTAGGCGTACCTGCAATGGTTGTATTCCTGAACAAAGTAGATATGGTTGACGACGAAGAGCTGCTGGAACTGGTAGAAATGGAAGTTCGCGAACTGCTGAGCTCCTATGACTTCCCCGGCGATGACATCCCTGTTGTTGCAGGCTCCGCTCTGAAAGCTTTGGAAGGCGACCCGAAATACGAAGCAAAAATCATGGAACTGATGGACGCTGTTGACAGCTACATTCCGCTGCCGGAACGTGCAACTGACAAACCGTTCCTGATGCCTGTCGAGGACGTATTCACCATCACCGGTCGTGGTACCGTTGCTACCGGCCGTGTAGAGCGTGGTACTGTTAAAGTTGGCGACACCGTAGAAATCGTTGGCATGAAAGACGAGAAAAAATCTACCGTTGTAACTGGCGTAGAAATGTTCCGCAAACTGTTGGACGAAGCAGTAGCCGGCGATAACATCGGCTGCCTGCTGCGTGGTGTTGACCGTAAAGAAATCGAGCGTGGCCAAGTACTGTCCAAACCGGGCAGCATTCATCCGCACACCAAATTCAAAGGTGAAGTTTATGTACTGACCAAAGAAGAAGGCGGCCGTCACACTCCGTTCTTCAACGGCTACCGTCCGCAATTCTATTTCCGTACTACCGACGTAACTGGCGTAACCGAACTGCCGGAAGGCGTAGAAATGGTAATGCCTGGCGATAACGTAACCATGGAAGTAGAACTGATCACCCCGATCGCTATCGAAAAAGGTCTGCGTTTCGCTATCCGTGAAGGCGGCCGTACCGTTGGCGCCGGCGTTGTTTCCGAAGTAGAAGAGAAATAATTTTTCCGGCATAGTAATGCAAAATACAAGACCGGTCAGCTTATGGCCGGTCTTGATTTTTAAGACTGATTGTCAAAGAAACGCTTTAGAGTAACTAAGCACTGTTTGTGCAGAAAAAATTTGCGTCAGACGGATATTTATAGTTGACATAAAGTGTTAACTGTGTTACTCTATATTAGCGACAATTTGTGATTGGTTTTATTATTATGTACGTAAGCGAGGTGTAACTAAATGCGTAACCTGATTACTTTGGCTTGCACTGAGTGCAAACAGAGAAATTACCAAACCAACAAAAACAAAAAGAACGATCCTGATCGTATCGAGCTCAATAAATATTGCAAGTTCTGCAAAAAACACACTCTGCACAAAGAGACCAAATAATATTGGCTCGTGCGTAACCGGGTAGTAATAGCAAGGATGTGACAAGATGGCCGTTCCGGAAACTACAGACACTGAGAATAAGGGCTTTAGTATTACCACCTTTCTTAGTGAAACTAAAGTAGAATTAAAAAAGGTTACCTGGCCTACCAAACAAGAGCTTATTGCTAACACTATAGTGGTAATTATTGCAGTTGTTTTGTGCGCAGCTCTAATCTGGATTATTGATTCCATCTTTAGTATGTTATTCCGCATAATTTTGCAATAATGAGCTGTAAAGCTTAAGTAAGGAGGGAAGGGGAAGCGTTGCTTTCCGTTTATTCATGGAAGAAGAAAAGCAAGGAAAACATTGGTATGTAATCCATACCTATTCTGGCTACGAAAATAAAGTGCGCGCAAACCTGGAACGAAAAGTTCATTCCTTGGGTATGGAAAATGAGATTTTCCGTATTGAAATACCTACGGAAAAAGAGGTTGAAATCACTTCGGATGGCAAGAAAAAGCTTGTCGAGCATAAAGTTTTCCCAGGCTATGTACTGGTGGAAATGATTGTCAATGAGCGCAATTGGTATGCTGTCCGCAATACTGCAGGTGTAACTGGTTTCGTCGGTTCTGATTCTACCCATCCGACTCCGCTTACAACTGAAGAAGTAAGGCAGATTATGCCTTCGATGGGTATGGAAGTTGAAGCAACTGAAAAACCCGCAAAAATTGATTTTCAGTTACATCAGAGAGTCCGCATCAAGACTGCGCCCTTCATGGATTTTGAAGGCACAATCAGTGAAATCAACAAAGAAAAGGGTAAACTGAAGGTACTCGTTGATATCATGGGACGCGAAACTCCTGTTGAAATTGACTTTACACAAGTTGAAGAAATTGAGTAAGGAGGTGTAATTAAATGCCGAAAAAAGTCGTTAAAATGGTAAAATTACAGGTACCGGCTGCTAAAGCTACTCCGGCTCCTCCGGTAGGTCCTGCACTTGGCCAGGCTGGTGTTAACATCATGGCCTTCGTTAAGGAATTTAACGCACGTACCGAGAAACAAGTTGGCCTCATCATTCCTGTTGAGATCACTGTATTCGAAGATCGTTCCTTTACTTTCGTAACCAAAACCCCTCCGGCTGCAGTTCTGCTGAAAAAAGCTGCTGGTCTGGAAAAGGCTTCTGGTGAACCTAACAAAAAGAAAGTTGCTAAACTGGGTCGTGACAAAGTTCGCGAAATCGCAGAAAGCAAAATGCAAGACCTCAATGCTGCAAACGTTGAAGCTGCTATGAGAATGGTAGAAGGCACTGCACGTAGCATGGGTATTGTAATCGAAGACTAATTTTAATTAGTCTTCTCAATTTAGTGGGAGGCAAAAGCCGCTTGTACCACATAGGAGGATTTTATAACAATGGGCAAAAAGTATGATGACGCTTTGAAATTAATCGAAGCTGACAAATTCTACTCTCCGAAAGAAGCAGTAGCTCTGGTTAAGAAAACCGCTGCTACCAAATTCGACAGCACTGTTGAAGTTGCTTTCCGTCTGGGCGTTAACCCTAAATACCCTGATCAGCAAGTTCGTGGTGCACTGGTTCTGCCGAACGGCACTGGTAAATCCAAGACTGTTATGGTTTTTGCTAAAGGCCCCAAAGTTGCAGAAGCAGAAGCTGCCGGCGCAGATTTCGTTGGCGGTGAAGAATATGTTGATAAAATCAAGAACGGCTGGATGGCATTTGACGTGTGCATCGCAACCCCTGATATGATGGGTCTTGTTGGTCGTCTTGGTAAAATCCTTGGCCCTCGTGGTTTAATGCCTAACCCGAAGGTTGGTACCGTTACCATGGACGTAACCCGTGCCGTTAAGGAATCCAAAGCTGGTAAAATCGAGTATCGTACCGATAAATCCGGCAACGTACAAGCTCCTATCGGTAAAGCATCCTTTACTGAAGAGCAACTGTTACAAAACTACATGACTTTGGCTGACACCCTGGTTAAGGTTAAACCGGCTGGTGCTAAAGGTCAGTACATGAAAACTATTACCATGTCCTGCACCATGGGCCCTGGCGTTAAAGTTGACGTCCTGAAAGCTAATAGCGATAAATAATTGTAGTTTTACTTAATTTTACTAAATCAGAAGATAATCGGGCCATAGACAGCAGGTGCCACGTGCGTAAGTTTTAACTACGCCTGCCGAGGCTGGAGCGTGAAGATATATTAGACCTTCCGACCTCCGGCTACGGCCGAGAGGTCTTTTTGATTTAATAAAAACATCAAAAAAAGGAGGTGCAATCTAAATGGCAGTTATTAGACCTGAAAAAGTAGCTAAAGTTGCTGAAATTCAAGAGTTGCTTTCTAACTCCAAATGCACTATTTTAGTTGACTTCTGCGGTTTAACTGTTGCTCAGGATACCGAGCTGCGTCGCAAAATGCGTGAAGCTGGCGTTCACTACAATGTAGTTAAGAACACTCTGCTGCGTATTGCTGCAGAACAAGCTGGTATTGAAGGTCTGGAACCTTCTCTGGAGAAAAACACCGCTATCGCTGTTTCCCCGGAAGATCCTGTTGCAGTTGCAAAAATCGTTTGCGAATTCGCAAAAGAAAACAAAGAACTGAAAGTTAAAGTTGGCGTTCTTGATGGCAAAGTTATCGGTGCTGACGAAATCAAAGCACTGGCTTCTCTGCCGCCGAAAGAAGTTCTTATTGCCAAGATGCTGGGCAGCATGAATGCTCCTATCAGCGGTTTTGTCAATGTACTTCAAGGTACTATCCGCAATGTCGTATACGCTCTGGAAGCTGTACGCAAACAAAAAGAGTCCGCTTAATTCGCGGCGTGCTGCATAAGGCAGCTTAAAAAATAAAAACTTACTTATTATTGGAGGTAACTATAATGAATAAAGATCAAATCATCGAAGCTATTGAATCCATGACCGTACTCGAGCTGTCCGAACTGGTTAAAGCTCTGGAAGAAAAATTCGGCGTATCCGCAGCTGCTCCGGTAGCTGTTGCTGCTGCTCCGGCTGCTGGCGGCGAAGCTGCTGCAGCTGAAAAAACTGAATTCGACGTAATCCTGACTTCCGCTGGCGCTTCCAAAATCGGCGTAATCAAAGCTGTTCGCGAAGCTACTGGCTTGGGCCTGAAAGAAGCTAAAGAGCTGGTTGACGGCGCTCCGAAAGCTATCAAAGAAAAAATCTCCAAAGCTGACGCTGACGCTCTGAAAGAGAAACTGGAAGCTGCTGGCGCAACTGTAGAAGTTAAATAATCTCGCTGCTACGCTAGTAGCACAATAGATTGTTGATTCGTCTGCAATCCGACTCCCGATGCACTTAGGTGTGTCGGGAGTTTTTTTGATTTTTATATTGAAATTATGTTCGTAAGATGTTATAATAAGTTTGCAAATAACAACACGTGTTTGGACTAGTGGTAATATTCTAAGGTATACTATTAAATTAGGTACAGTAAAGGTTACCGTTGAAATTACATTGAAAGGGGAAATATCATGGGTTACTATCACATAAACGACACTGGAAAAGGCGTTATCATCAAGGATTTTGACAATATCAGCAAGGATTATAAAATGCCTCCTATTGATTACATCAAAGAATATTTTGAAAGCAAAAGAGGAATTGGCAAAAAGAATCTTGAATGGCTTGCTAGTATGGATGTCTATCATCAGTTAGCATATCTTGCCCAGAATGATTACCGGCTTTCTTATATTGTAAGCAATCTGAATGAAAAGACTCCGGAAGCTTTTTGTAAAAAATATGATAAAAGCTATAGCGATGATTTTTCTTCTGATGCAGCAAATATTTTTGAGTGTTTGTTTTGTTATAGGTTTGGGTATCCTTTCGGCTACTTTAAGGGGATTTCGGATTATGATGGAACTATTATGTTTTTCTATAATGCGCAATATCCTCCTAAAACTTATAATAAGAAATTTGGAGAACTGACTGAAGCTATTTTCATCAAAGAACTCAGAGAGTTTTTCTATGAGCTTTTTAAAGACGATTATTATAAAACAGTTGAACTTGAATTATGTGAAGAATACATTAAGGAGTAAAGGCAGTCATTTTATAATTTAATGTTGAGAAATAAAAACAGCGATAAAACCGGCATAAAGATATAAGTTTCAACCTTGCTTAATATTCTAACATAAAAAATGACATTATAACATTTTTATGTTAGAATGATAAAAAATATGTTAGAAAGGAGAGAGCGAGATGGAGAAATTTTTGAAAGATATTTTTGGAATAGACGCAGTGTGCCAAAAATTTAGCGATTTTGCTAGCTTAAGCCGTTTGCTTGTTGAGGCTTACGATTACGTTTTGGTAGAAATAAATGAAGTGAAATTCCTGGCTATAGCTCCTGTATATGAGCAGCCTACGATTCCTACACTGGTTAATCATATGAAAAAAATAAGCAGTGAGAAAAATTTACCTGTCGTTTATCATCCGAGAAGCTTAACATATTCTAAAATGAAAGGCTTGCTTCAACAGAAAGTACCTTTTATTGTGGATGGCAAGCAAGCCTATCTGCCGTTTTTGGGAATGTTTTTGCAAGCAATCGGCGACGAAAGAAATAAAAATGTAAGGTTCTCCCTGCCCGCACAGCTTTTGGCAATGATGTATCTTTATTCTCGCGAGCCGTTCCTCTATATAAAAAAAGCTGTTGAGTTTTTGCCGTATTCTGCTATGAGTATAACGCGAGCAATGCGTGAGCTTGAAGCCAGCGAATTGTTTTACGTAGAGAAGGACAAACAGAGTAATGTTTTGCGCAGTCAGTTAGCGAAGCAGGAACTGTTTGAGGAATTGAAAGCAAGATTTAATTCACCGATATGGAAGTGTGGATATATAGATAATGGATGTGTCGTGAAGGAAATGGTGCTGGCCGGGGAAGATGCGTTAGCTGAAAAAAGTATGCTTGCCAATACTTTGCCTACTAAGTATGCTACGTATAAAAAGAATGTTGATTTAAGTGTCTTGCATAGCGAATTACTTGATAACAAAAAGCAAAGTGAATTGCAATTATGGTCATATAATCCGTTGCTGTTTTCGCAGCTGGATATACCTGATCCGATATCTTTAGTTCTGTCGCTAATGGATATTCATGATGAACGCGTCGAGCAGGCGCTGGATGGAATTATGGAAGAAGTCTGGGAGGGACAGCATGGTACCTGGATTAAAAAGTTTTAAAGAAAGTTTTAGTGACTTTATGGAGCAATATGTTATCATAGGCGGTGCTGCTTGTGATATCTATATGGAAAGTGAAGACAGTTCTTTTAGGGCTACTAAGGATTTGGATATTGTGCTGATTGTAGAAGCGCTTACACCGGAGTTCGTCAGCAAATTTTGGCAGTATGTACAGACGGCTGGATATCAGCATATTTACAAGAGCAAGCAGAAGCCAGAGTTTTACAGATTCAGTAAGCCTATAAGCAAAGAATATCCTGCTATGATAGAATTGTTTAGCAGACCGCCGTATAATGTGGAGTTAAGCTTTGCTGCTAATGTTGTTCCTATTCATGTTGATGATTCGTCAATCAGCTTATCAGCTATTTTGCTGAATGATGAGTACTATGAGTTCATGAAGTCTGGCAGGATTAGTATTGATGGTATAAGCATTTTGGATTATCAATATATCATTCCGTTTAAGGCAAAAGCTTGGCTAGATTTATCTGAGAGAAAAATTTCTGGCGAGAGTATAGACAGCAAGAATATTAAGAAGCATAAGAATGATATTTTTCGTTTGTCTGCTCTGCTTCTAGAAGGTAAGTTCTTGAGTTTACCTGATAAGATTGCTGAGGATATGCTGGAGTTTATTACAAAGGTAGCTGATGAGCCTGTCGATATGAAGAGCTTAGGACTCAGAGGCATGAAAGTCGAGAGCATGTTGGAGCTTATATGTAAATACTATATGTTGCGTTAGAAAAACAGCTGGTACTGCCGTGATACTATCAGATTGTTGATTCGTCTGCAATCCGACTCCCGATGCACTTAGGTGTGTCGGGAGTTTTTTGATTTTCTGCATCAAAGAATATATAATATTTGAAACGGAACCAGGAGGCGAGTAGAGGATGCAAGTCAATTATCAAGGCAATCGCGACGTAAAAGTAGTCTTGCTTCAAATAATAGGAGAACACGAGTTACCATTGCTCGAAGAGGAGCTTTCTCATATAAAAGCTATAACGCAAAGTACAGATTTTTTGTTTATTACAGTGCAGGTTGATAGCTGGAACGACGACCTTTCACCATGGGTGGCAGAGCCGATTTTTGGAGATGCTGCATTTGCCGGCAATGCGGAAAAACTTCTAACACGTATAAAAAATGAAGTAATTGTTCCGTTATTAAGTGAGCATCAAGATATAAAGATTTTTGCGGGCGGCTATTCCTTAGCCGGATTATTTGTATTGTGGGCAGCCTATCAAACAAATTTATTCGAAGGTATAGCAGCAGTATCTCCGTCTGTGTGGTTTCCTAAATTTGTTGATTTTGTACATAACAACAAAATATTAACCAATAGAGTCTATTTAAGTCTTGGCGATAAGGAAGCAAAGACACATAACCAAATTCTGGCACAGGTGGCAAATGATATTCGTGATGTGTATACATCATTGGAAGATAATAAGTTGAGTTGCATTCTTGCTTGGAATCAGGGAAATCATTTTAAGGAACCTGCTTTGCGCATGGCAAAAGGATTTACTTGGTTGATGAACAATGAAAAGATTCACTCATAAGAACACCCATAGATTGTTGGTTTGTCTGCAATCCTGACTCCCGATGCACTTAGATGTGTCAGGAGTTTTTTGATTTTATGAATAGGATATAGTCATAGTACAATTCAGCTGTTTCTTATGCTATAATATAAAAAATGACCTACTACATTGCTGTGTAAAAATGATAGAGATTTTTTATAAAGGAGTTTCATATGCTTACAGATGAAAAACGTAAAAAGCTTTTAGCCGGTGCGCTGGCGGTAGTTATGCTGACCGGTGTTGCAGGCTGTGGCAACGATAAAGACAGTGAGTGGAAGAATGATAACTCTGCTCAGAATAATCAAGATGAAAAGAAGGATGAAGATAACGGCGGCGGCTTTTTTCATGGCTTCTTTCCCTGGTACTTTATCGGCCGTACCTTTGGTGTAGGCCCGATGGCAGGTGTGCGAACTGCGCCTGCAGCTAACCAGAAGCAGAATACTGCACCCGCAGGCTCGGTTAATACTAAGCCTGCCGATAACACCGCCAATGGCTCTACTGTGCAACAGGGAACTGCAGGAAGCACGCAAAGTTCCAAGCTTGGCAGTACGGGCACTACAGGTAAAAGCGGTATCGGCAGTGGCATGAGCCGCTCCAGCGGCAGCGCAATTTCCTGAGGTGATGAAGATGTATAAATATCGTAAGCCTGATACCTGGCTTGATAAAATTGATTTGAATATTATGCCATATGTGGATGCGCCGGAGTGGGAAAACCGTTATCCTACTATCAGCGCGCTGCTTATGAGCAATGCCAATAAGCGTGAGCTGCAGCGCATCAGTGCCGGACTTACAGCAGCACTGTCACGCCTGGCAGAGGCTTTGCGTACCAATAATAATGGCGCAATGCCCTTTAATCTGTTTAATATGACGGATAAGCTCACACCGTATATCCTTGCGGATAACTCGGATTATGTGAGCTATATCAGCCGTCTTGACTTTGTAAAGAATACTGACGGCTGCTATAAGCTGGTAGAGATCAATTCGGATACTCCTTGCGCCTTGCCGGAAACATTTTATGCCAACAAGGTAGCGGAAGCATATTTTGCTAAGGAGTACAGCCTGCATTTGCAGCTGCGTTCGGATGGTGAGGAGCTGGCAGAGCCCTTTTTAAAGCTGTTGGAACAGCCTAAATATGCAGATAAGGATGTAGTACGCATTGCTTTTGCTGCTGATAAAAGCTACAGCGAGGACTGGGCTAATGCCAAATTTTTATTTGAGCGTGTGCAAAAGGTGCTGCGTGAACGCATTTTGAGCAAGCAGCCATTCGTTTGTCGTCTTGTCGGCCTGGATGAGCTGATTGTACATGATGACGGAGTTTACATTCCCAATGAAATCTTCAAAAGTAAGGAAAATAAGCTTGATATACTGTATCGTCTGCATCCGCTGGAGCTTTTGATGGATGATGAAAGCGAGGATGGCTATCCTGTTGGCTTAAAGCTTATGGAGTTAGCTAATTTCGGTGCTGTTGATCTGGTTAATCCGGTAAAATCCATTGTACTGCAGAATAAAGCACTGCTGGCACTGGCATGGTATTTATATCAGCATCGTCTGTTCTGGACACCGCAGGAGGAAGAGCTGTTGGCTGCGCATTTAACGCCGACCTATTTGGACAGTAAGCCGCTTTCAGGACAGCGTTATATAAAAAAACCTATCTTTGGGCGTGAGGGTGCAGGCATTGCTATTGTAGAGCCTGATGGTGCAACGAGCTACGAGGCAGAGGAATGCGATGACTGCGATTTGATTTACCAGCAGTTTGTTCCTTCGGCTGATGTACAGCAGGAAACAGATAACGGTGAGGCAACCGGCAAGTATACTTATTCCTGCTTTGTCATTAACGGTAAAGCGTCGGAGACCTTTGTGCGTTTACAGCCGGGAGAAATTACCGGCGTGGAAGCATATTTTGTACCTGTTCTCGATGAAATATAAGAATTTGAGGAATATCCGAAATGAATATCCAAGTATATCAATCTTTTTTGACTGTTGTACAGTGCCGCAGCTTTACGCAGGCTGCGAAATATCTTAATTTTACCCAGCCTACAATCAGCAATCATATCAACGCTTTGGAAGAAGAATACGGCGTTATTCTTTTTACCCGAGATGGCAAGAATGTTTATCTGACGCAGGCAGGTAAAAACTTTGTGCCGATAGCACAGCAGCTGATGGCTGATTATCAGAAAAGCCAGGAGGTAATGCGACAGTTTCAAAAGAAGAATTACAGTCTGAAAATCGGCGTTTCTACTCAGGGCATAAACTTTTATCTTTTGCCTGTGCTGCTGAAGCTCAAAAATGAATTTCCCGAGCTGGATATAGAGGTTAACCGCTGCATGACGGTAGAATCAACGATAAACGATGCTTTTGTACAGAAGCTGTATGATTTTGCCTTTGTGCATATTGATGTGCAGCCGCTTTATACCAAGCGTGTACAGCTTTGGAATCAGCCGATGGTTTTTGTAGCCTCCCAAGAACTGTATGAACAGATGGGAGAAAACAATAATATTTATGATTATCCCTTTATTGCCTATCCTGCCAGCGAGGTATATTATAAGCATCTGAAATCTAAGGTTGATTTCACACGTCTGAAAAGTATATTGACCTTCAGTGATTCGGAATCCGTGCTGATGGCAGTTGAGCAGAATCTCGGTATAGCCTTGACACCGCGGGTAAAGGTAAGGAAGGAACTGGAGCAGGGGACATTAGTCGAATTCCCGGTCAAGTATTCGGGAAATATGCCTATATCGGTTCTTTATGATTATGAATTTAACTTTACCTTGCCTACGAAACGCTTTTTGGAGCTTTTAAAAGAGTCGCAGGAAAAGATAAAGGGTTAATTTACTTTCTGTTCTTTATATAAGAATAATTTATCAAAATACTATAACAGGAAAAGTAATCTTATTGACTTTTTAATTTAGGACTTCTTCAACGCGTTTGAAGAAGTCCTAAATTTTTAGTATAAAAAAGCGCATAAGTAAGCAAATGTCCACAAATTATAGTACAAATTTTGTATACAAAATACAGAACGGTGAATAAATTGCTTATGTATACAAGAAAAATTCCAATAAGTATAGATAAAGAAAACTGTTGAGATAATTAAGCTATAATGATAAAATTTTTATAGATAGCGTTGCTTGCGCAAAATTAAGCCGGCTATATGACCGGCAGAAACGAGGGTATTATGTCAAAGGATATGCAAAAAACTGAAGAAAAAACAAATAGGCGTATGCCAACCTTTACGGAATCCGTTACTCCTATTATTGCCATGATGGTTATTTTGACTGTCGGCAAAGGTTATTTAGGTTACGCAACCGAGCCGCTGCTGCTGTTGGTAGCTGCTATTGCCGGCCTGATTGCTTACCGCGTTGGAGTTACCTGGGATGAAATGATGGACGAAATCTGCCAGAAGATTGCCAAGGGCATGCCGGCAATCCTGATTCTGACCTGCGTTGGTGCGCTGGTTGGTACTTGGATGGCTTCCGGTACTATCCCGATGATGATTTATTATGGCGTACAGATTGTAAACCCGACCTTTATGCTGGTAACAGCTTTCCTGATTACCGCAGTAGTATCTATCGTAACCGGTACCTCCTGGGGCTCCGTTGCTACCATGGGTGTTGCACTGATGGGTATTGCCAGCACTTTGGGTGTAAACCTGGCAGCTACTGCCGGTGCTGTAATCGCCGGTTCTTATTTCGGTGATAAAATCTCCCCGCTGTCCGATACCACTAACCTGGCACCGGTTGCAGCAGGTTCTACTCTTTATGAGCACATTGCTCACATGTTCTGGACTACTGTTCCGGCAACTATTATTTCCCTGGTTGTTTACGCTTTCGTTGGCTTAAAGGGCAATATCGGCGGCGATGTTTCTTCCGAAGCAGTAAGCACTATGCTGACTCAGCTGGATGGCATGTACAACTTTAACATTCTGCTGATTCTGCCTGTACTGCTGATTCTGGCAGGCTCTATCTTTAAGAAACCGACTCTGCCGGTTATGATGGCTTCTACTGTTCTGGCTGGCGCTGAAGCTTTGATTTTCCAAAACATCAACCTGAAAAACCTGCTTTTGGCTACCGTAAAAGGCTTTAAAATTTCTATGCTGACCACTCCCGGCTTTGACCCGGCTACTGCTGCTCCTCAGATTATCAAGCTGTTGAACCGCGGCGGTATGGCTGAAATCATGGGCACCACTCTGCTGGTATTCTGCGCATTCTGCTTTGCCGGTATTATGAGCAAGGCCGGTTGCCTGGAAGTAGTTCTGCAAAAAATCCTGACCTTTGCTAAGAGCACCGGCGATCTGATTGCTTCCACCGTTGCTTCCTGTATTACCATGGGCCTGTGCACCGGTAACTCCTACCTGTCCATTCTGATTCCCGGTGAAATGTTCCGTGATGCTTATAAAGCAAGAGGCCTTGCTGCTAAGAACCTGTCCCGTACCTTGGAGGATGCAGGTACTGTATTTGTACCGTTGGTTCCCTGGTCTGCAGCAGGTGCTTATATGACCGCATGCACCGGCATTGAAACTCTGGATTATGCACCGTGGGCAATTCTCTGCTACACCGGTTTCATTATCGCTCTGTTCTACGGCTACACCGGTATCGGTATTGCTAAGTTGGAAGACGAAAAGAAATAAGCCGGTTGCGCAAGCAAGTCGGCAGTACTGAGCAACTGCTTAGTACACAATGAAAGGAAAAGTGACACATTTTGATTAAGTTAATTAGAAACGCTGACGTTTATGCACCTGCGCATCTTGGTAAAAAGGATGTGCTGGTTATTGCAGATAAGGTAGTGCGTATTGCTGATAAAATCGAAGGCTACGAAGGTATGCCTGAGGTTGAGGTATTTGATTTCAGCGGCAAAAAGCTGTTGCCCGGTTACATTGATATGCATATGCATATCACCGGCGGCGGCGGTGAGCAGGGCCCTGCTTCCCGCGTACCCGAAGCAATGCTGAGCCAGATTACCAGCTGCGGTATTACTACTGTTCTTGGCCTGCTGGGTACAGACGGTGTAACCAGAAGCGTAGAAAACCTGGTAGCTAAAGCACGCGCACTGACGGAAGAAGGCATTACTGCCTACTGTCTGACCGGTGCTTACGGAATCCCTTCTCCGACCATTACCGGTTCTATCGAAAAGGATATCATGATGGTTCCACCGATTATTGGCACCAAGATTGCAGTAAGCGATCATCGCAGCTCTAATCCTCAGGGACCGGAGCTGATTGAGGTTGCTACCGCAACCCGTCGCGGTGGCCTGCTGGCTAACGTTGCCGGCCTGGTAACCATGCACATGGGTTCCGGTATCGGCAAGCTGGATCCGCTGTTCTACGCTCTGGACCATTCCGATGTTCCTGCAAAGAACTTCCTGCCTACTCATATGCTGCGTACTCGCGAGCTGATGGAAGAAGGCGCTAAACTCGTTCGTCGCGGCGGCTATTTCGACATGACTGCCGGCAGCACTGATGAAGATATGGAAATCGGCGCAGAGCAGATTATGGAAATCCTGAGCTGGGAGGGCATGAGCACCGATCATCTGACGATGAGCAGTGATGCTTTCGGTTCCCAACCTAAGTTCAATGAAAATGGTGACTGCATTGGTCTCACCTACTGCTCTCCTAAATATCTGCATCTGACGATCAAGAGTCTGGTACGCCGTGGCCTGCCGTTGGAAGAGGCTATCAAGCTGCTGACCTCTACACCTGCCGAGCTGCTCGGCAAAACCGGCGTTAAAGGCTGCGTTGCAGTCGGTGCGGATGCTGACCTGCTGGTTCTGGACGAAAACCTGGATATCGACGCATTGTTTGCTAAAGGCCAGGTTGCACTTCTGGATAAAGAGATTGTACTTAAAGGCCGCTTTGAATAAGCTGCGGCTATGCGAATACAGACACATCGAAGATGGTGTGTCTGTATTTTTTTGACAAAAATCTTGACAACTTGCGTAATTTATGATAACATATCATACTACATCATTATTATTTTTGCAGGTGTAAATTTTGACAACAAATACTGCCGGGTCAGTGGTTGAACGGCGTATCTTGCTTATAATGAAAGATGAGGCAGATCATCGAAGACAACTGACAAGGTCCTTGTGGTAAGAACCTTGTTGTTTTTTTTGTCACGCATGATTCGCCGAGTTTAGTGTGCTGATAATACAAGAAGGGGTGAGGAATTACATGTTTAAACCGGTTCCAGTAGGTGATAGGACTCGGTATAGTTATGCAAGAATCAATGAAATTTTGGCAATGCCTCATTTGATTGATATCCAGAGAAAATCCTACGAATGGTTCGTTCAAAAGGGCCTCATGGAGATTCTGCATGACATTTCTCCTATTAAAGACTTTGCAGGTAATCTGGAGCTTTCCTTTGAAAGCTTTGAATTAGGAACTCCTAAATACAACGTTGAAGAGTGCAAGGAGAGAGATGAATCCTATTCTGCACCGATGAACGTTAAAGCACGCCTGATTTTCAAAGACAAGGAAAAAGGCGAAATTAAGGAATCCTCTGTATTTATGGGCGACTTCCCGCTGATGACCGATACCGGTACCTTTGTTATCAACGGTGCTGAACGTGTTATCGTCAGCCAGCTGGTGCGTTCTCCAGGCGTTTACTATAGTGTAACTATGGATCCCAGCGGTAAGAAGATTTACGGTACTACTGTAATTCCTAACCGTGGCGCTTGGATTGAATATGAAACTGACATTAATGATATTATTTCTGCTCGTGTAGACCGTACCCGTAAGGTTCCGGCAACCGTGCTGCTGCGTGCTCTGGGCTTATCCTCCAATGATGAAATCCTGGCTTGCTTCGGCAATCATCCTGCGCTGCTGGCAACTCTGGAAAAGGATACTACCACTAACAGAGATGAAGCTATGCTGGAGCTTTACAAGAAGCTGCGTCCTGGCGAGCCTGTTATTCTGGAAAATGCCGTACAGCTGATTGAAAACACCTTCTTCGACAGCAAGCGTTATGACCTGGCTAATGTAGGCCGTTATAAGCTCAACAAAAAGCTTGGCTGGCGCAACCGCCTGAGCGGTACCGTACTGGCTGAGGCTATTGCTGATGAAGAAACCGGCGAAATCATCCTGCCGGCAGGCACTAAGATGACCGATGAAAATCTTGATAAGATTGCAGAAAGCGGCATTTATAACGAACGTGGTCTGCGTGCTGTCAAGGTTCAGAACCATGAAGAAGAAATGCTTCTGATGTTCACCACCGGTATCGATGAAAAAATGCATACCGTTACCAATGAGGATGTATTTGCTTCCTTCAACTATTTGCTGAACCTGATGGATGGCCATGGCACCGGCGATGATATTGACCATTTGGGCAACCGTCGTGTACGCTGCGTTGGCGAATTGCTGCAAAACCAGTTCCGTATCGGTCTCTCCCGTATGGAGCGTGTAGTAAAAGAACGTATGACCATTCAGGACAACGAGGTTATTACCCCGCAGGCTCTGATTAACATCCGTCCTGTTGTTGCTGCTATTAAGGAGTTCTTCGGCAGCAGCCAGTTGTCCCAGTTCATGGACCAGAACAACCCTCTGGCAGAGCTGACTCATAAACGTCGTCTGTCTGCCCTCGGCCCCGGCGGTCTGTCCCGTGAGCGTGCAGGCTATGAAGTCCGCGACGTACACAACTCCCACTATGGCCGTATGTGTCCTATCGAGACGCCTGAAGGTCCTAACATCGGTTTGATCGGTTCTTTGTCCACCTATGCTGTTATCAATGAATACGGCTTTATGGAAACTCCGTACCGTGTTGTTGATAAAGAAAATAAACGTGTAACTGAAGAAATCAGATACATGACTGCGGACGAAGAAGATAAATATATCGTAGCACAGGCCAACGAACCGTTGGACGATGATGGCTACTTCCTGGGCGAGCGTGTTACCGCCCGTGCAAAGGATGATGTCCTCTCCATTACTCCGGATAAGGTTGACCTGATGGACGTTTCTCCTAAACAGGTAGTATCTATCGCAACCGCGCTGATTCCGTTCTTGGAGAACGATGACGCTAACCGTGCTCTGATGGGTGCGAACATGCAGCGTCAGGCTGTACCTCTGCTCTGCACTCAGGCTCCGATTATCGGTACTGGTATGGAATACAAGGTTGCTTCCGACTCCGGTGTCTGCGTTCTGGCTAAACGTGCCGGCGAAGTTATCCGCGTAGTAGGCAACGAAATCCGTGTACGTGCAGAAAACGGTGAAGTGGATGTATATCCGCTGCTGAAATTCAAACGTTCCAACCAAGGTACCTGTGTTAACCAGCGTCCTATCGTCTTTAAAGGCGATAAGGTTACCGAAAAGCAGATTCTGGCTGACGGCCCTGCTACCGATCACGGCGAGCTGGCTTTAGGTCACAACGTAATTGTTGCTTATATGCCTTGGGAAGGCTATAACTACGAGGATGCTGTTCTGCTGAATGAGGATCTTGTAAAGGCTGATATCTTTACCTCTATCCATATTGAAGAATATGATTGTGATGCCCGCGATACCAAGCTTGGTAAAGAAGAAATTACCCGCGAGATTCCTAACGTATCCGACGAAGCACTGAAGGATCTGGATGAACGCGGTATTATCCGTATCGGTGCCGAAGTACGCCCCGGCGATATTCTGGTAGGTAAGGTTACTCCGAAAGGCGAAACCGAGCTGACTGCAGAAGAACGTCTGCTGCGTGCTATCTTCGGTGAAAAAGCACGTGAAGTACGTGACAGCTCCCTGCGTGTACCGCACGGCGAAGCAGGTAAGATTGTCAGCGTTAAGGTATTCAGCCGTGAAAACGGCGATGATCTGCCGCCTGGAGTAAACGAACAGGTTCGTGTACATATTGCCCAGAAACGTAAGATTTCCGAAGGCGATAAGATGGCAGGCCGTCACGGTAACAAGGGTGTCGTTTCCCGTATTATGGCACGTGAGGACATGCCTTTCCTGCCGACCGGTGAACCGGTACATATCGTACTGAACCCCCTGGGCGTACCTTCCCGTATGAACATCGGACAGGTACTGGAGAACCATCTGGGTTGGGCAGCACGTGCGCTGGGTATGGAAATTGATACTACCAACCTGGCAGCTAAGCTGAATGCCGTTGAAAAAACCGGCGCAGCAGAAGGTACTCCGGAATTTGAAGCAGCCTTCAAGGAAGAGCTGGCTAATTCCGAAACCGCTAAGAAATTAGAGCATTACGGCTACGATTATGAAAAATATGGTATGCCGGAAACTGTTGAAATTGATAAATTCGGTGGCAAGAGCGTAAAAGCAGTACAGATTTCCGTACCTGTATTCGACGGTGCGCATGAGCAGGATATTGCTGATGCACTGGAGCTTGCAGGCATTGATAAAACTGCTAAGACCACTCTGTATGACGGTCGTACCGGTGAACCCTTCGATAACCCTGTTACCGTTGGTCTGACCTATTACCTCAAGCTTCACCATTTGGTTGATGATAAGATCCATGCCCGCAGCACCGGCCCGTACTCCTTGGTTACCCAGCAGCCGTTGGGTGGTAAAGCACAGTTCGGCGGCCAGAGATTTGGTGAGATGGAAGTTTGGGCGCTGGAAGCATACGGCGCTGCTTACACCCTGCAGGAAATCCTGACTGTTAAGTCCGATGACGTTGTTGGCCGTGTTAAGACCTACGAAGCAATCGTTAAGGGCGAAAATGTACCTGATCCTGGTATTCCTGAATCCTTCAAGGTACTGGTTAAGGAATTACAGTCCATCGGTCTGGATATCAAGGTTCTCAACGAGGACGAGGAAGAGGTTTCCTTGCGCGACGATGAGGATGACGATATTGCAACCACCGCTCGCGAGGTTGATTTAGACATCAACGGCCAGGTTGTTGAAAACGCACCTGAAAAGCCTGTTGATGATTATGCTGATAATGACGCTACCGAGGATGATAGTGATTCTGGGGACATCATTGCCGATATGGGTAATTTCACTATTACCGATAATCCCGATGGTGACTTAGATGATCCGACTAATATGTAAGAGAAGGGAGCGAATGATTCTTGATCGACGTAAATAATTTTGTGTCTATGCGTATCGGTTTGGCTTCTCCGGACCAGATTAGAGCCTGGTCCTACGGCGAGGTAAAAAAACCCGAAACCATCAATTACAGAACCCTGAAGCCGGAACGGGATGGCCTGTTCTGCGAAAGAATCTTTGGCCCTACTAAGGATTGGGAATGTCATTGCGGCAAATATAAACGCATCCGTTATAAGGGTATTATCTGCGACAAGTGCGGCGTTGAAGTTACCCGCAGCAAGGTTCGTCGTGACCGTATGGGTCACATCGAACTGGCTGCGCCGGTTTCCCATATCTGGTACTTTAAGGGTATCCCCAGCCGTATGGGCTTGATTCTGGATATTTCTCCGCGTAGCCTGGAAAAGGTTTTGTATTTTGCAAGCTTCATCGTACTTGACCCCGGTGAAGGCACTGACCTGGTTAAAGGACAGCTGCTGACCGAGCCCGAGTACATGGAAAAACGTGATAAATATCCTGAAGCAGGCATCCGTGTAGGTATGGGCGCTCAGGCTATTAAAGAGCTGCTTGAAGCTATTGATCTGGAAGCTTTGACCGAGCAGCTGCGCCATGAAATGAAGGAGCTGAGCGGTCAGCGCCGTGTGCGCGCTATCCGCCGTCTGGAAGTAGCAGAAGCATTCCTGAAATCCGGCAACCGTCCTGAATGGATGATTATGGATGTAGTTCCGGTTATTCCGCCTGAACTGCGTCCTATGGTACAGCTGGATGGCGGTCGTTTCGCAACCTCCGACCTGAACGATCTGTATCGCCGTGTTATTAACCGTAACAACCGTCTGAAACGTCTGCTGGAGCTGCATGCGCCTGATATCATTGTCCGCAATGAAAAACGTATGCTGCAGGAAGCAGTAGACGCTTTGATTGATAACGGCCGTCGCGACCGTCCGGTTACCGGCCCCGGCAACCGTCCTCTGAAATCCTTGTCCGACATGCTCAAGGGTAAACAAGGCCGTTTCCGTCAGAACCTGTTAGGTAAACGTGTTGACTATTCCGGCCGTTCCGTAATCGTTGTAGGTCCTGAGCTGAAAATGCATCAGTGCGGCCTGCCGAAGGAAATGGCTCTGGAGCTGTTCAAACCCTTCGTTATGAAGCGTTTGGTAAACAGCGGTGAAGCAACTAACATTAAGAGTGCTAAGCGCATGGTAGAGCGTGCTACCAACGCTGTATGGGACGTTCTGGAAGAGGTAATCAAGGAACATCCTGTACTGCTGAACCGTGCACCGACTCTGCACAGACTGGGCATTCAGGCTTTCGAGCCTATCCTGTCCGAAGGCCGTGCTATTAAGCTGCATCCTCTGGTATGTACCGCTTATAACGCCGACTTTGACGGTGACCAGATGGCTGTCCATCTGCCGCTTTCTGTTGAGGCTCAGGCTGAAGCACGTATGCTGATGATGTCCGTAAACAACATCCTGGCACCGAAAGACGGCAAGCCTGTTGCTGTTCCTACACAGGATATGGTTTTGGGCTCCTACTATCTGACTATTGAAAAGACCAGCAAGGATGACCCGAATGTCAAGGGTGAAGGAACCCGCTACAGCAGCGTGGACGAAGCTCAGCTGGCTTACTTCCACCATGCGGTAGATCTGCAGGTACCTATCGAGGTTTATATTCCCAACAGCGAAATCTATGATGAAGAAAAGGGTGCAGCTGTCGGTGAAACCGGTATGTCCCTGGTAGTTACAACTGTAGGTAACACTATTTTCAATGGCGAGCTGCCTCTGGAAATGCGTTACTATCATAAAGAAAAAGATCAGGTTGTTGAGAAGCGCCTGGATGCTTCCGGTAATGTTGTGGAAACAACCGTTGAAGTTGAACGTTGGCATCTCGGCAAGCTGATTGACAAGAAGGAATTAGGCAGACTCGTTGCTAAAGCTCATAAGCTGTACGGCAACCTGCGTACTGCCGAGATTCTGGATATTGTTAAGAAAATGGGTTACGATAATGCTTGTAAATCCGGTATTTCTATCGCAACCTCCGATATTCAGATTCCTGCTGAAAAAGAAGTTATTCTGGAAGCAACAGAGCATGAGGTTGATAAGGTTGAGCGCCTCTTCCGCCGTGGTTTGATGAGCGATGACGAACGTTATCGTAAGGTAATTGACCTGTGGAACGAAGCAACCGATAAGGTTACCGATAAGCTGATGAAATCCACCATGAACAAGTTCAATCCTGTTTCCATGATGGCTGACTCCGGTGCCCGCGGTAACAAACAGCAGATTCGTCAGCTGGCCGGTATGCGTGGTTTGATGGCCGATCCTTCCGGTCGTATCATTGACCGTCCTATCAAATCTAACTTCCGTGAAGGCCTGACCATTTTGGAATACTTCATTTCTTCTCATGGTGCTCGTAAAGGCTTGGCCGATACCGCACTGCGTACCGCTGACTCCGGTTACCTGACTCGTCGTCTGGTTGACGTTGCACAGGATGTAATTGTCCGTGAGGATGATTGCGATATCGTTGGTATGAACCTGGTTAAGGAACGCAGCCGTCTGAGCAAGGCTGTTCTTGGTGCAAGCCAGAACAAAATCCGCGAAAAGGTTATGGGCCGTACCCTGGCTTCCGGCGTACTTGATGAAGAAGGCAACCTGATTGCTGAAGCAGATACCAACATCACTGAAGAGCTTTTTGCTAAGCTCAATGATGCCGGTGTTGAAGAAATCAATCTCTATTCCGACGAAGATATGAACGGTGAGGATATCGAAAATGTCCGCATCAACATCAGCGATACCTTTGCTCATAATGTGCTGAAGGAAGCAATGATGCATAACTTCAACGGCAAAGAGATAGCAGCAGATATTGTTAACGGTGCAGGCGAGGTGCTGGCACATACCGGCGAAACTATGACCGAAGACATTATCAACGCTGTTCTGGCTGACGGTACCGTTAAGGAGCTGCGTATCCGCAATAACGAAATTGCCGGCATTGAGGTTGAGGCAATTACCGAAGGCAAAAAAGAGAAAACCATCATTGAAACCCTGCATGACCGTATCATTGGCCGTAACCTGGCTGAGGATATTCTGGATGAAAACGGTGAAATTCTTTATCATATCAATGAATATGTTACCGAGCCTATGGCAGAGCGTATCTGCCAGCTGCGTGAAAAGGTTAAAATCCGCAGCGTACTTACCTGTAAGGCTAAGTTCGGCGTTTGCCGCAAGTGCTATGGCCGCAACCTAGCAACCGGCAAGAACGTTGATGTTGGTGAGGCAGTCGGCACTATTGCCGCACAGTCCATCGGCGAACCTGGTACTCAGCTGACCATGCGTACGTTCCATACCGGCGGCGTTGCAGGTGCAGACGATATTACCCAAGGTCTGCCTCGTGTCGAGGAGCTGTTCGAAGCACGTAAACCGAAACATCCCGGCATTCTGTCCGAGGTTGCAGGTCACGTACACATTACCCAGGAAGGCAACAGCCGCAAGGTAACCGTAATGGCACTGGATGGCGAAAACCAGGAATATCAGATTCCTTACGGCGCTAAGCTGTCTGTTGTTGAGGGCGAGGAAATCGCTAAGGGCGACCGTCTGACCGAAGGTTCTCTTAACCCGCATGACGTACTGCGTATCAGCGGCGTGAAGGCTACCCAGAACTATCTGGTATCTCAGGTAGTAGGCGTTTATAAGTCTCAGGGCGTAGATATCAACAGTAAGCACATCGAGGTTATGGTTCGTCAGATGATGCGTAAAATCCGCATCGAGGAATCCGGTGACACTACAATGCTGCCGGGTGAAGACGTTGATGTAGCAGAATTTGAAGAGCAGAATACCGAGATGCTGGAAGCAGGCAAGACTCCTGCAGAAGGCCGTGCTATCCTGCTGGGTATCACCAAAGCTTCTTTGGCTACCGACTCCTTCCTGTCCGCTGCTTCCTTCCAGGAAACCACCCGCGTACTCACCGATGCCGCTATCAAGGGCAAGGTTGACCCGCTGCTGGGCCTGAAAGAAAACGTTATCATCGGTAAGCTGATTCCGGCAGGTACCGGTATGAGCCGTTATCGTGATATCAAAGTTAAATATAATGTTCCGATGCCCGAAGTTGCAACTGCTGAAACCGCAGCAGAGGAAACTCCCGATAAGGAATAACGTATAAGCAAGCGCGCCTCAAAGCCTCAAGCTCTGAGGCGCTTTGCTCTTTAAGGAGAACGAATTTATGCTGATAAAAAAATTCCCTGTTCCCTGCCGCGTTGATTATGTTCCTTCTCCCTATGAGCCGGATGAGGATGGCGTGCAGGATGTCGGCTATTATAACGGCAAGCTTAGTGATGGCCGTGCCTATCGCCTGGAATGCTGGCGTATGGATGATATGCTGATGCTGACGGTGATGTTTTCCGACCGCTGCCTTGAAGGCTACAGACGTGAGGATATGGCGCTTTTGCTGGAGCTGGAAGATATCGTATGCTTTACAGGCACCAGCCGTAAGCTGCAGGCTACACGCACGGAGGATGACCGCGGACAGACTGTATGGGCCATTAATATTATGCTGGCTAATAAAAAAGGCACCTATGCGGAAATAGTGCCGTCATTGAACAGATATATCATGTAAGACAATCGCTGCTGCAGGCAAAGCCTCGGCATCGATTTTTTCAGTTAAAATTAATTTTACATGCCTATACTGCATTGTGATACAATAGCTGTAACGGAGGCGGAAGCAATGAAAATTTTATTAGCTGAGGATGATATAAATTTAGGCAAGCTTTTGAGCATGCTGCTGAAAAAACAAAATATAACTGTGAACTGGGTGCAGGATGGCGAGGCTGCCTACGATGCTGTGTATGCTGTATGGCTAGTATGTATGTTTTTTCATATGTAAGTCTACTTAGCGTTTAGTATGTATTTTTCCCAAGAGATATACTTTTAGCATGCTTTAAGCAATCTATTTTGCTTCAAAAGTTACACTCCCTTATGTATTCGTGTATACATAAAAAAATTATTGAAAAAAGGCTTGCGTTCTTCAAAAATTGTGTTATAATAGCGTACATAAGTAAATAACGAGTGGATGATGTATATGGGAGAAGGCACTGCCTACCGAAGGAGCAAAACTCTCAGGTGCTTAATTTTAAGCAGGAACCGTATGCTGACACAACTCTGGAGAGTCCCTTAAATGGGCGCCGAAGGTGCAAAGATGTCTTCTGAAATTCAGAAACGTCCTTATCTCTCAGGCCAGTGGACAGAGCAAAGCTTATGTGATGGCGCTATTGCCTATCATATGTCATTGACTTTTACCGGAGTATTTTTTGTATACTCCGGTTTTTTATTTGCTTATAAATAATTAATGGGAACTTAAAGGGAGATGTTTGAATCATGTTGGAAATTTTGAATGAAATTGATGCGTTTGTCTGGGGTCCGCCGCTTCTGGTACTTTTGGTTGGTACCGGTATTCTGCTGACCTTACGTCTGAAGCTGCTGCAGGTTTTCAAGCTGCCGCAGGCTTTGGGCCTGATCTTCAGTGCTAAAAATGATGGCAGCGGTGACGTAAACAGCTTTAAAGCATTGTGTACCGCACTGGCTGCAACTGTTGGTACCGGTAACATCGTTGGTGTTGCAACCGCAATTAAAGCAGGTGGCCCGGGCGCATTGTTCTGGATGTGGATGGCGGCCTTCTTCGGTATGGCAACCAAATATTCCGAATGTCTGCTGGCTGTAAAATATCGTACCGTCGATGCTAACGGCAATATTTCCGGTGGTCCGATGTACTACATTGAAAATGGTCTTGGCAAAAAATACAAACCGCTGGCTGTTATGTTTGCTGTATTCGGTGTTCTGTGCGCATACTTTGGTATCGGTACCTTTGCTCAGGTAAACTCCATTGTTGAAATTACTCAGATTTCTGCCGGTATTCCTGTTGTTTACACCGGCATTGCTCTGACTGTTGTTGTTGCTGCTGTAACCATCGGCGGTTTGAAATCCATCGCAACTGTTGCTGCAAAGGTAGTTCCGGCTATGGCTCTGCTGTACTTCCTGACTACTGTCGGTATCATGATTGTTTTTGCAGACCAGGTTCCTGCTGCAATCGCAACTGTACTGAATTCTGCTTTCACTCCGACTGCTGCTCAAGGCGGTTTCCTTGGTGCAACCGTTATGCTGGCAATGCGCAGTGGTGTTGCCCGCGGCGTATTCTCCAACGAATCCGGCTTAGGTTCTGCTCCTATCGTAGCTGCTGCTGCTAAAACTAAATGGGCTGCAGAGCAAGGCTTGATTTCTATGACCGGTACTTTTATTGATACTATCATCATTTGTACTCTGACCGGCTTGTCCCTGGTTGTCAGCGGTGTATGGTGCGGACCTCTGAACGGTGCTGCAATGACTGAATCTGCCTTCACCATGGCGTTCCCTGCATTTGGCAGCATTCTGCTGTTGGTTGGCCTTGTACTCTTTGCTTTCACCACTATCCTTGGCTGGAACTACTACGGTGAACGTTGTGTAGAATATCTGATGGGCGTAAAGGCAATTCTGCCGTACCGCATTATTTTCATCTGCCTGATTGCCTGCGGTCCTTTCCTGAAGCTGGAAGAGATTTGGGTATTGGCGGATATTGTTAATGGCTTGATGGCTATTCCTAACTTAATTGCGCTGATTGCTTTGTCCGGCGTAGTTGTTGCCGAAACCAAGGCTTATCAGAAGCATCTGGCTGAAGAAAAGAATAAATAAGTAAGCCTAGTATTTCATCTTTATATAGCAAAGCGGCGTTGTGCGACTCTCCCCAGAGTTCCCACAGCGCCGTTTTGTTATTAAAAAAAATCAATAAACATACTTTAGTTTACAGTTTTGCATGTATGCGTGTATACATTGCTGTAAGCTCTTGAATTTTATTTAATATGTGTTATAATCAGATAAATAAGTAAATAATGAGTGGATGAAGTACATAGGAGAAGGCAATGCCTACCGAAGGAGCAAAACTCTCAGGTGCTTATAAAAAGCAAGAACCGTGTACAGACACAACTCTGGAGAGTCCCTTAAATGGGCGCCGAAGGTGCAAAGATGTGCGTATACACATCCTTATCTCTCAGGCAAGTGGACGGAGCAAAACAACAATGATAGCATAGCTATCAGGGCCGCTGACAAACCGGAGTATCAGATAATCATACTCCGGCTTTTTATTTACTTAGGGAACTTTGAAAGTGAGAGGGGAAATCATCATGTTGGAAACATTGAATGCAATTGATTCGTTTGTCTGGGGTCCGCCGCTACTGGTGCTGCTTGTAGGTACCGGCATTATGCTGACTATTCGTTTAGGCTTGCTGCAGGTATTGAAGCTGCCGCAGGCATTGAAGCTGATCTTCTGTGCCAAGAATGATGGTCACGGTGATGTAAACAGCTTTAAAGCTCTATGTACTGCTCTTGCTGCAACTGTTGGTACCGGTAACATTGTCGGTGTTGCTACCGCAATTAAGGCCGGTGGCCCCGGTGCATTGTTCTGGATGTGGCTGGCTGCCTTCTTCGGTATGGCAACCAAATATGCGGAATGCCTGCTGGCTGTAAAATATCGTACTGTCGACGCTAATGGCAATATCTCCGGCGGTCCGATGTATTACATCCAAAACGGCCTCGGCAAGCAATATAAACCATTGGCAATTATGTTCTGTGTCTTCGGTATCATGTGCGCATACTTCGGCGTAGGTACCTTTGCTCAGGTAAACTCCATTGTTGAGATTACCAAAATCTCTGTTGGTATCCCGGTTATCTACACCGGTATTGCTCTTACCGTATTGGTTGCTGCTGTAACCATCGGCGGTCTGAAATCTATCTCTAATGTTTCTTCTAAGGTTGTTCCCGGCATGGCAGTAATTTACTTCTTTACTACCTTGGGCATTTTAGTTAGCTTTGCGGACCAGGTTCCGGGCGCTATCGCACTGGTTATTGAAAGTGCCTTCACTACTACTGCTGCACAGGGCGGCTTCCTTGGTGCAACTGTTATGCTGGCGATGCGTAATGGTGTTGCCCGCGGCGTATTCTCCAACGAATCCGGCTTAGGCTCTGCTCCTATCGTAGCAGCTGCAGCAAAAACTCATTGGCCTGCTGAACAAGGTCTGGTTTCCATGACCGGTACCTTCATTGATACTATCATCATCTGCACCATGACCGGTTTGTCCTTGATTGTTACCGGCGTTTGGAACGGCGATCTCAACGGTGCTGCCATGACTAATGCAGCCTTCAGCTCTGCATTCCCTGCCTTTGGTACTTGGTTACTGTTGGTTGGCCTGGTGCTCTTCGCTTTCACTACTATCCTTGGCTGGAACTACTACGGCGAACGTTGTGTAGAATATCTGATGGGTGTTAAAGCAATTCTTCCGTACCGCATCGGCTTCATCATTCTCGTTGCCTGCGGCCCGTTCCTGAAACTGGAAGAAATCTGGGTTATGTCCGATATCGTTAACGGTCTGATGGCTCTGCCTAACCTGATTGCTCTGGTTGCTCTTTCCGGCGTAGTTGTTGCTGAAACTAAAGCATATCAACAACATCTCAAGGAAGAATCTGAGCTGGTTCCGGCAAAATTAGCCGAAGAAACTAATCATTAAGTTTTCCCAATTAATTTTATATAGGCAGCGGCACTGTGAGACTCTCCCCAGAGTTCCCACAGTGCCGCTTGCCTTTGCGCTTGCACAAAAGTTAGCGGTATGCTAAACTAGCCTTAGAGAGATTACTTACAATCTTTTAAATCAAATGTATCAGTAACCAACTAAGTGTATATTTTTCTGTGTGCCGGTTGGTTTGTCAGTATCAGTAGATGAAAGGAAGTGCGCAATGAGCATTATCGGTAATATTATCTGGTTTTTATTTGGCGGTATTTTAGCAGGCATTATCTGGTATCTGGTAGGTCTGTTATGGTGTTTGACGATTATCGGTATTCCTGTCGGGCTGCAGTGCTTTAAGCTGGGACGATTGAGCTTCTTCCCCTTTGGCAAGGATGTAGTTTTGAGCGGCGAAACAACCTCGTTGCTGTTAAATATTTTCTGGCTGATTTTCGGTGGTATCGAACTGGCAATTACGCATGCGGTTTTTGCTGTGATTTTGTGCTGCACGATTATCGGCATTCCCTTCGGTATGCAGCATTTTAAGCTGGCTAAGCTGGCACTGCTGCCGTTTGGAGCACAGATTACGGATAAATAAGCGTTAATTTTTAATGCAAGAGCAGTTCATGCAGGAATTTTATTCACGATTTCTTCAAAACTTTGCCCTTGCTATGTCACAGCAATATAGTATACTATGAGTGTAGCAAGAAGTTGCTACACCCTTCCCATCAAATTCATCATAAACAGCTTTCCTAAGAGAAACAGCCTGCAATATCCCCTGCAGGCTGTTTTCTCGTTTACTGGCAAGACTGCTGCTTTTTTATCATAAATTTGCAGTAGTCTTTCTTTTTACTGGAAAATACTTTCTGATATTGGTAAAATAAAGGTTATAGTATTGTTAGTTATAATGGGGGGACTGAAAATGATCTTTTTGGCAATGATTCTGTTAGGCTGTCTGCTTGGCTTTGCCGGTGCAGGTGGTGCAGGCTTAACGATTATACTGCTTTCTGTAGGCTTTGGTGTGCCGATTCATACTGCGCTTGGTGTTGCGCTGGCTGCCATGTCGTTTACGATGCTTTCCGGTGCCGTAAGCCATTTTCGTGAAGGTGATGTACTGCTGCGCCTGGGGCTGACAACCGGCGGTGCCGGTATGCTGGGAGCTTTTGCCGGCGCACGTATTTCTGATGCCTTGCCGGGAGATATTTTATCAAAAATGACAGCAGCCTTGATGCTTGCATCATCGGTATTGCTTTACTTTATTCTTTTCCGTAAGGATATGCTGGACAGCTTTGTGGCAAAGCATGCATCGAAAGCAGAGGGCGCAAGCTTTTATGCACATGCGCTGACAATCGGTGTAGTTACAGGTTTTTTGAGCGGAGCCTTCGGTATCGGTGCGACAGCTTTTATCCAGATAAGCCTGATGCTGTTTTTTGGTGTATCGCTTTATCATGCCATCGGTACAACGATGCTGGTTATTTTGCCGATTTCTGTTTCCGGCGGTTTAGGATATTTAGTCAATGGTCACCTTGATTTTTATATTTTTCTTCAGACCTTGGGTGGACTGACTATCGGCGCATATTTGGGTGCTAAGCTTACGCGTCTGGCGTCGCGCAATACTTTGCGTTATATTGTTCTCAGTATGCCGACCATAGGCGGACTGATGCTTTTATTTAAGTAAAAAATAAGCTGTAAACGTGCTTTAGCGTTTATGGTTTACTTTTCTAGCATTATGGTTAACCTTGCGATAAAAGAAGGTTGACTAATCTTTTTATCACGTATATAATTAGTAAGTACACGAATTTATGATGGAGGCACTGTTGTGATTAGTATAAAGAATTTGAAGCATTACTATACAGATGCTGATGGCAATGAGGTAAGGGCACTGGACTGCGTAAGCCTGGAGATTAAGCAGGGCGAATTTGTTGCTGTTATCGGCGCTAACGGCAGCGGTAAATCTACGCTGGCACGTCATTTGAACGCTTTGCTGCTGCCGACTGACGGCACTGTGCTGGTAGATGGCATGGACACTGAAGATGAAAGCAAAATGTGGGATATCCGCCAAAAGGTGGGCATGGTGTTCCAAAATCCCGACAACCAGATAGTTGCTGCGATTGTCGAAGAGGATGTGGCCTTCGGTCCGGAAAATATCGGCGTACCGGGACCGGAAATACCGCAGCGTGTAGCAGATTCATTAGCTGCTGTAGGCATGACGGAATATGCCAAGCATGCACCGCATCTTTTGAGCGGCGGCCAGAAGCAGCGTGTGGCTATAGCAGGTATTCTGGCGCTGCAGCCGGAATGTATTGTACTGGACGAGCCTACAGCTATGCTTGACCCGCAGGGACGCAAGGAAATCGTGGGCACTGTACGTAAGCTCAATGAAGAAAAAAATATGACTATAGTTTATATTACGCATTACATGGTTGAGGCTCTGGCTGCTGACCGCGTAGTTGTTATGGAAAAAGGTCATATCAGATTTATGGGTACTCCGCGTGAGGTTTTCAGCAGAGTGGATGAGCTGGAGGCCTTGGGACTGGAGGCTCCGCTGGCAGCGAAGGTAGCCAGCGAGCTGCGCAAAAGCGGTGTAAAGCTGCCGCAGGATATTATTACAGATGAGGAGCTGGCGCAGGCATTATGTCAATAAAACTTTCTAATATATATCATACATATTCCAAGGGCACGCCGTTTGAACGCTTGGCGCTCAATGATGTGTCGCTGGAGATTGCCAAGGGCGAAATAGTTGCTATTATAGGACACACCGGCAGCGGTAAATCAACCTTAGTACAACATCTTAATGGTCTGCTGAAGCCGGATAAGGGCAGCGCAAGCATTGATGATATTGATATTACTGCCAAGGGTGCGGAAGCCAAGACTGCACGCCAGCAGGTTGGCATGGTATTCCAGTATCCCGAGCATCAGCTGTTTGCGGAAACTGTTTTTGAGGATATCGCTTTTGGTCCGCGCAATAAGGGCTTTGCCGATGATGAGGTAGAAAAGCAGGTGCGTGAGGCTATGGCCTTCGTCGGCTTGGATTATGATACCTATGCGCAGCGCTCTCCCTTTCAGCTGAGTGGCGGCCAGATGCGCCGTGTAGCTATTGCTGGCGTAGTTGCGATGAATCCCGATTATCTGGTATTGGATGAGCCTTCCGCAGGCCTGGATCCGCGCAGCCGTAATGCAGTATTTAAGGAAATTATGTCACTGCACAAAAGCCGCGGCATTGCCATTGTGCTGGTAACGCACAGCATGGAGGAGGCAGTAAAATATGCTGACCGTCTGCTGGTTATCAACGCCGGCAAGGTGCTGTTCGACGGTACTCCCGCAGATATTTTCAAGCAGCATGCCGATGAGCTGGTCAAGGTTGGCGTAGATGTGCCGCAGGTTTACAAGCTGGCAGATTTGCTGCGTAAAAACGGCTTGGCAGTGAAAGAGAACATTAAGGACGATATGAGCCTGGTTAAGGCGATTAAACAAGCAAAGGGGTGGAAATAATGCTGACAGATATAACCTTAGGACAATATTTCCCCGGTAACTCCTTTATCCATAAGCTTGATCCGCGTACTAAGCTGTTGGCTACCTTGATTTATATCATTGCTATTTTCTTTGCGGTAACGCCGTTGGCTTATGGCATTCTGACCGCCTTTGCAGCTGTGGTAATTCTTATATCAAGAGTACCGTGGATGCTGGTCTTTAAATCATTGAAGCCTATCTGGATTATCGTTATTCTTACGATGCTGATTCATATGTTTACCGCTCCCGGCGAGCATATTGTCTTTACCTGGAAGTTTTTGAGCGTAACTGCCGAAGGTATCGACATGGGCGTAAAGATGGCTGTACGCCTGATTCTGCTGCTGCTGTTTTCTTCGGTGCTGACCTTTACGACATCGCCGATTGTACTGACAGACGGTATTGAAAATCTGCTGCGTCCGTTCAAAAAGCTGGGTGTTCCTGCGCATGAGCTGGCTATGATGATGACCATTGCTTTGCGCTTTATTCCTACATTATTGGATGAAACAGACCGCATTATGAAGGCGCAGACCTCTCGCGGCGCTGATTTTGCCAGCGGTAATATCTTCCAGAGAATGAAAAATATGCTGCCTTTGCTAGTACCGCTGTTTATCAGTGCCTTCCGCCGTGCCGATGAGCTGGCTGTGGCTATGGAAGCACGCTGCTATCGCGGCGGTGAAGGACGTACACGCATGTACGAGCTGGTATATGCCGGCCGCGATTATCTGGCCTTTGCTTTGATTATTATACTGGCGGTTGGCCTCGCAGTACTGCGCTGGGGGAATGTATGCGTACAATAAAGCTGGTTGTAGCCTATGACGGCAGTGCCTATCACGGCTTTCAGAAGCAGAAAAACGTGCAGACTGTGCAAAATGTGCTGGAAGATGCATTGACTATGCTGTGTGGCGAGCCTGTAGTAACCGCAGGCAGCGGGCGCACGGATGCCGGGGTACATGCTTTGGCACAAACGGTGACCTTTACTACGAATGGTCGCATTCCCTGTGCTAATCTGGTGCGTGCGGCGGCAAGCCTGCTGCCGGAGGATATCGTGGCAGTGAGCGCCGAGGAGATGCCGGAAGGCTTCCACGCGCGCTTCAGCGCACAGTGGAAGACGTATCATTACAAGCTGCTTGTCAATGAGCACGTCAATCCCTTTATGGTGCGTTATGCCTGGCAGCTGCGTCAGCAGCTTGAGGTGAAGGTCATGAACGAAGCGGCGGAGCTGCTGCTGGGAACGCATGATTTCAGTGCCTTCCGTAGCAGCGGCAGTGTTGATACTTCGCCGATAAAAACAATTTATGCTGCCAAGTGGCAGCAGCAGGGAGAAGAGATTCTTTTCCGCATCAGCGGTGACGGCTTTTTGTATCACATGGTACGCAACATAGTCTGGTCCCTGGTACAGGTGGGAATGGGCAAGCGTACGGTGCAGGATTTTGCCGCCGAGCTGACGGCACAGCGCTGTGAATTCCTGAACGAGCCTGCTCCGGCACAGGGTTTATATCTGGCGGAGGTCGGTTATCGGGAGTATCCGCAGCTTTAAGGGAAAAACTCTTGGAAAATGCTAAAATTTTAACAAAAATACTTGACTTAAACTCTTAAGTTGCGTATAATATATCTACGTGATTTTCCGCTTGATTTCACTAGCCCCGAAATACGGTGAGAAGATCGCAACGAACTGTATATTTGGAAAATATCTAGGAGGGACACAAGCGATGAAATCTTTTATGGCTAATCCGTCTAACATCGAACACAAATGGTACGTTGTTGACGCAGCTGATAAAACTCTGGGCCGCCTGGCTGCAGAGGTTGCAAAAGTCCTGCGCGGTAAACACAAACCGACCTTTACCCCGCACATGGACACCGGTGATCACGTAATCATTATCAATGCAGATAAGGTTGTTCTGACCGGCAAAAAACTGACTCACAAAATTTATTTCCGTCATTCCGGTTATCTCGGCGGCGACAGCTATGTAAAAGCTGGCGACATGCTGAAGAAAAACCCTGTAAAAATGGTAGAGCTCGCTGTTAAAGGCATGATTCCGCACAACAGCCTCGGTGCTCAAATTTTCTCCAAACTTCATGTATATGCTGGCAGCGAACATCCGCATGCAGCTCAAAAACCTGAAGTAATGGAAATCAACGTTAGATAATATCCGGGAGGGAACAAATAAATGGCAGTAGTTACTTATAACGCAACTGGTCGTCGTAAATCTTCTGTTGCTCGCGTTCGCCTGGTTCCGGGTGAAGGCAACATCGTTATCAACGACCGTGAATTGAACAAATACTTTGGTCTGAAAACCTTAGAGCTGATTGTTAACCAACCGCTCGAAGTTACCGAAACCAAAGGAAAATATGACGTACTCGTTAACGTAAACGGCGGCGGCATTTCCGGCCAAGCTGGTGCTATCCGTCACGGCATTGCTCGCGCACTGCTGAAAGTTGACGCTGAATTCCGTCCTGCACTGAAAAAAGCAGGCTTCCTGACTCGCGACCCGCGCGAAAAAGAACGTCGTAAATACGGCTTGAAGAAAGCTCGTAAAGCTAGCCAGTTCTCCAAACGTTAATAGAGAAGGCTATCTCAATCAATCACAAATCGCAAGAAAAGCTCGTAACCATGCAGGTTGCGGGCTTTTTCTTTACCTCCGTTATTTTCAAAAAGTGTCCACAGCTCATAGAAAATAAGCTACGTATGTAACAGGTATGTAACGGGTATGTAACACGTATGTAACAAATTATATTAAATTAATAGCCTCTAATAGCTGTTCCAACGTCTTATGAGTGTAAACCCTTTCCGTTACATCGGAGCTGGCGTGCCCTAGAATTAATTTCTTGATTTTTACGTTTACGTCCTTATCGTCAAGCAGGCTTGCGCAGGTGTGGCGGCCGTCGCCGGGCAAGTGGTCCATCTTAAACATATTCATTACCGGTTCCCAGTATCTGCTGCGGTACGCGTCATAGGATATATTCTTTCCCCGCTCATCAGAGAAGATGCATTTGCCGGTGCTGCGTTCGTAGGCAGCCTTGAAGAAGTCGAAGATTTTATCAGCAATCGGGATTCTTCTGCCGCGGCCTGCCGCAGTTTTCATGCCGCCAACGAAGAATTTATTTTCAAAGTCAACGTCTGCTTTCTCAACTTTCACTAGCTCGGTGGGGCGCATACCGGTATAACAGAGGATAAGCACAGCTTGCACTTTTATATCCTGGCTGTTCTCCCATAATATAGCAAGCTCCTTTTTGGTCAGCGGATTGTGTATCCTGCTCTCAACCTGCGGTGGCAGGCTGGTAAGCTCAACATAATTCTTTACTATAATGTCATTGGCAAGTGCGTACTTGGCCATCAGATTACACACGATTCGGATTGCCTTCTTGGTGGCGTAGCCTTTGTCGCAGTCATTAATAATCTGTTGGAATTGCGCTGTCTTAATATCTTTGAACGGTATATCCCATAGAGGCGCGCAGCGTTTGTATGCCGCTTTGTATTGGTTGGATTCTTCCTTGCCGTCAACATAGGTTGCGGCTTCCCATCTCTCGTGTACCTGGGCGAACGTCAAGCCTACGCTTTCTATGTCATAGGGCGATTGATTGTATTCAGCCAGGGCATTAAGTGCTTCCGTGCGCTTTGCATAGTAGCCTAGTATTTTCATAAGCTGGCGGCCGTCATTGGTAAAGCCCGTTGTGATGCGGACCATATACGGCCGCCGTCGGTTCCCAGCTAGCTTTGTAACAGAACCATAGCCGTTAGGTAATTTCATGCTTGACAGCTCCTTCCTTTTTCAGTTGTTGCATTTTTTGCACATACTGGGGATAACGTGTGTATTGATTCCTTCAAGCGTTTATATGAAGTTATTATTCACAAATTAAACATATTATCATGATATAATATAAGTAGGTGCTCGGGGCGGCTGTGCGGTCCGGTGTAGGCGCAGTAGACGGTGCAGCTTCCGTGAACACTGATACAAGCACTATAGTACCTTCATTTTTTCGGGGTGTTGAAATGAAGATGCAATCTTGATTTTCCTTAGCTCTCCTTTTTTAGGTTTTCATGTGTTCAGATTCTTTATGCTAAACAACCTCCTTTCAAAATTGTGTTTACGGTTCGGCAAAAACAACAGCAACAATAGCTCACGTGTACGGCGTGGGCTATTGTTGTTTTTGTTTGAAAGCCTCATCGCGCAGGGATAAATAAATTTCGTTGATTGTGAAGTGCTTTGTGTCTGCGGATGTTTTGCCTTTGAATATCGCAAACAATATAAAGAAAGCGTAAAAGCCGGTGACACTGCAAGCATTAGTATAGATTATAGGACTTGTAATTTTAAGCGTAATTATAAATGGAATTAAAGCTAGAAAAAATAAATATACATTATCTATATTTCTATATAAATAATTTAAAAGTTTAACAATAACAACAGACGCTACGCCGTGCACAATAGCCATGTAGCCGGTTCCGAAGTATGAACCGAACGCAAATACAAAGCAATAAAACATCGCTTTTTCTGACATAGTACATTCACTCCTATATATTGTAATAAAAAAATAATGGGCAGCTTTTTAGACTGCCCATGTCACGCCTTGTGCCAATGGCACAGCGAATATTGTTTGATAGAGGTTCTTAATCTGTAGGCTTGTTATGTCACTGTCAACCATGTTAACCACCTCACTTTCTGTCTTTATTTGATTTAATAATAGCACATTTAAATGCAAACTGCAATTTAAATAATTATCTTTCCTAAAACTCTTTATAATGAGCGAGCTTAGTGGTAGAATATAAATAGGTTCTTAGTGTTGTAGGCCTGCTTTAATTTGAATGGAGGGCACAATGCAAGTTTTATTGAGTAGGATAATCGGTATATTGCAGGAAGTGAAAGATGAAGAAACGCTGGCTGTCATATACAGTTTTATCCTGGGGCTTGTAGATGAAGATTGATTTTTTATTTGCTGCACTAATTTAAAAGGCATAGCAAAATCCCCCGTACCGCGGATGGTACGGGGGATTTTTTTATTTGCCGGTTATTTGCTTTTGGCCAGATTGTGAACGAAATCTTCAAATAAAGTTTTCATTTCGGGCGGCAGTTTGAGATATTCCAAAAATAGATTCTTGGTAAACTCATCGTCTGTCTTTAGCAGCTTGCCAACTTGCAGTGCTAATTCTTCGTTGGTTGTATTCCTGGCACGGAACATTTCGCCTTCGCCAGTACGCAGCCAATCTTCATTAACATAGAATTCTCGACAGATATCAGCAATGGTTCTTTCCGGTACATTCTTACCTTTTTCATACTCGCAGTATGTACTTTGAGAACGTCCAATTTTAGCAGCGAAATTCTTCTGACTAAGGCCAACGGCTTCGCGTATCAATACTAGGCGTTGCGCTATATCCATTTAATCACCTCACTTCATCTATAAGTATAATATCGAATTACAAAAAAATCAATAGAAAAACGATAATTTACACATAATCGAAAAACGAAAAAATAAATTGACAAACGATAAGAATGGTAGTATGATAATTACAAAGCGATAATGAAAATCGTGAAACGATAACAAACGGAAAGGAGGTGTACGAAAGATAATGGACGCGAGAATCGAAACCAGCGGCGATTGGGCAGGAACTATTGAAGTTAGTGTGAATGGCGAAGCGGAATATTCTACAACGTCTAAACATGATAAAAATATTACTTTTAATCGCCAGTTAGAAAAAAATGACATCTTTACTGTAAAAAGTAAAGATGTCGACGGTAACTTAAATATTGAAATTAAAGTTAAGGATTAGAAGAATGGTATATCGGACAGTCTTGTGATTCTAATAGCTTGCAAAGGTTATTATCACAAATAAAATGGTCGCGCTTATAATCTTTTAAATCTTTTGCCGCTGGCACGGCAGACTTGAAATAAACGGTTATATGCTGCGGCTGTCCGCTTAATGGGCATGGCTCGTTGATATAATCTCTAGTTCTTAACATACAATCGCCTCCTTCCTATTGTTACATTATATCACATGGACGAGGACAATTTGAGGTTATTATGGATTCAACAGCATTTATAACAGGTATGGTGACAGGTCAAATGATGGAAGCTGCGCGAACTAGCTGCGGAGGCAATAGTCACCCAGCAACTTGGGGAGATTTCATTATTATAATAGCTGTCATATTCCTAGAAGCGCTTTTTCTCCTAGCTATCACAGGAGCCCTAGACTGGTGGCAAGATTACTTAGATAGAAAAGATGAAGAAGAAGCCAGACGATGGATTGAACGTAGGCGAGAAGAAGATAGGCTTGATACTGAGAATTATTGGAAGTGGCGCGAGAACCGCGAATGCCAAAATAAAAAAGAGAAGGAGTGAAAGAGGATGCATGGCTTTAATGAGCTGAGTAAAAATAACAATTTGACAGCGGAAGAAAAAAAGACCGCTAAACAAATTCTGAGTTTGCTTAACGGTCAGAATCATGTAGCAGCAAAGCAGATGCTTGACTTCTGTAGCTACGTAATCGAATGTAATTCTAACGTTGCTGTTGTTTTTGAAGAAGAGCAAGCAGAAGCTTGATGTTGTTATCTGTAGAGATTATCCGGCACTGCTTTTCTTGGTCAATATAAAAAGCACAGCCTGGACAATCAATTTTAATACCGGTAGCCATACCTCCGGTAATTGGACATTTTTTAGGCATTTCAATAAACATAATATCACCTCCGTTCTGTAATACCTATTATAGCACGGGAGAGATGGAAAGGGGCGAGAATAATGGAAGTACAGCAAGAAGTACTCACCGAAAAGCGCGTAAAGCGCACGGCGGTTGATATGTCCAAACTTAAAGCGGACGGCCTTATGGTTGCGGCCGCATATATGCAGGGCTTGCAAGCTGCCGTAAGACTGTGTGAACAGCAACAACAGGTAGTCGGCCAGTAGTAGGGCTGAAATAGAAACAAGCCCCGCGCCTAGCGTCGGCGCGGGCAGGAGGTGTGCTTTGAATAAGAACACTGACAAGGATATGCAGCGAATCATGGCGGCTGTCTGCTGTGACACACTGGAAAAGAAAGCCGAAAAGGAAAAGCGCGCTGGCGTTATCGAACGCATGAATCAGCGTTACGAAACAGCAATGCGCTTTATGAAAAGGAGGAAATAGAAATGCTTGGAAACGTTCCTATTAAAACGGCCGCACGGCTCATGCAAAAAAGCGAAATGTTTGTGCGTATGGGCCTGCGTAGTGGCGCGTTACCGTTCGGCGTGGCTATTCACGCCAGCAGTAAAAAGAGCTGGGCTTATCATATCAGCCCCGCAAAATTTGCTGAGTACATGGGGATTACGCCTCTTGACTTAGAGGCAGAAGTTTGGAGGTACGAATGACTAGGAAAAAGAGAAAATGCGCTGTGTGCGGTAAAGACTTGTCGCACATGAACTTCTCTAAAGTAGTAGATAAGGAAAGCGGCCTGCTTGTTACCGTGTGCAGCGGTGGCGAGTGCTGGCGTAAGATTGTAATGAAAGGATGGGGAAAATGAGTAAGACTACTAAAGCTTTTCTCATCACTGTTATTCTGCTTGCCGGTCTTATCTTTCTGACCGGTGGCAGCGCTGCAAAGCTGGCTATTAGAGCACATGGTTTTTTGTTCCCTAGTTATAGCAGAACCCTGGTTGCTTACTATGTAAGTGAGGGCGAGACAGTATGGGACATTGCAAATGCTCATATGAAAGAGCAGGACAAGTACAGAGATTGTCGCGAGCTGATGTTTGATATTCGCAAGCATAACAATCTTATAGGTAAAGAGTTACAAGCGGGACAACAAATTGTTATTCCTTTGTATAAAGAAATCTAATTTTATTTTTTGAAAGGAGATTGATTTTATGAACAACGAATTCGAGTTGGCGATTAAAGATTTCATCCGCAATGGCGGCGTAGTGCTTGCCGCTAACGATAACAGAAACATTGTAGGTATCAGAGGCACTTTTGAGGAAATCAGCGAGAAGTTTATAAAAGTGCTCGTCAATATGAGTGTGACTATCATCAAAAAGAACCCCGAAGATTTTGAGATTCTCGTAGCTGCTACTATGAGCCATTTGCTGGCGCTTGCGGAAATTGCTGAGAAAAAATACGACGCGCCGCAGCTCAGTAAAGATGTGATTTGCCGCGTCGCAATGACATTACGCGACAAAGACGCTGTTCGTTATGCAGCACTCTCTACAAAGCACATGTTAGAAGAAATGGAGGATGAGGCTTGATGAAGGGCAAATTAATTATGACCGTCGAGCAGGCGGCCGACCGCGTGGCGTGGGAACGCGTCCGTAATAGCGGTATCGGCGGCAGCGACGTTGCCTGCATCATGGGGCTTAATCCCTGGAAGAGTGCTTATGCACTCTATGCTGAAAAGCATGGCGACGTAGAAGCAGAAGACCTCTCTAACAATGAATTTGTTTATTGGGGTACGGTGCTTGAGCAGGTTGTAGCTGACAGATTCTGCGAGCTGACCGGTAAAAAGGTTCGCAAGTGCGGTACGCTGCAAGATGAATCATACGAATTCATGCTTGCAAACGTTGACCGCCTTGTAGTAGGCGAAAACGCAGGCCTTGAATGTAAGACCGCCAACGGCTTTAAGAGTAAAGATTGGGACGGCGACGAACTGCCAGATTCCTACTATTGCCAGTGCCAATGGTACATGATGATTACCGGCTGCGAGAAGTGGTACATCGCCTGCTTAATCGGCGGCAACCATTTTGTATGGAAAGAAATTCCGCGCAACGATGAGTTTATCGAAGATATGAGAGCGCAAGCGATTATATTCTGGAACAACCTGCAAAGCAATATCCCGCCGGAGGTTGACGGCAGCGAAAGCACTGCCGCAACCATTGACAAAATGAACAAGGATAAGTTAGCGGTTGACAGTATCGCACTGCCGAGTGCGGCAGAACAATACATCAAGTGTATTGACGGATTGAACGCAACAAAAAAAGTGCTGCTAGAGCAGTTAGCCCAGGCACAGAATGCGTTAAAGCTCATGCTTAACGGCAGTGAAAGCGGCGTGTTTATGGATAGAAAAATCACTTATAAACAGACTGCCGCAAGAGTAACTCTGGATGATAAGGCGCTGAAAAAAGACCTGCCGGATGTATATGCAAAGTATGCTAAGGTTGGCAAGCCTAGTATGAGGTTCACGTTAAAATGAGCCTTACAGAGCAGGAGAAATTAGGCTTGACCTTATTCCACAAACGGAAGAAATTAGGGCTGCTGCAAGGTGATGTTGCTAAAATGGTCGGTTTAGAAAAGCCGACTATCAGCTCATACGAGTGCGGCGTAGTCAAAAACATTTCCTTGCGTACACGCGTAAAATTGGCACAAGCATTGGACTTGTCGCTGGAAGAAATTTTATATGACAGCGAAAAAGATTGTTTGAAATTAAGGAGGTTAAAAGAATAATGGCAACAGTAAAAGGTATTACAAAAAGAGCGGCAGCGCCTGCGGCCGCTAGCAAAGCACCTTCTGCATTAGGTGTGATGATTGGTTCTCAAAGCGTGCAGCAACGTTTTGAGAAGATGTTAGGCAAGAAAAGCGCAGGCTTTCTTTCCTCTTTGCTGACACTGACTAACAATAATAAATTGCTGGCCACGGCGAACCCGAAAACTATTCTGGCGGCGGCTGCGACTGCTGCAAGCCTGGACCTGCCCATTAACCCGTCTTTGGGTAAGGCATGGATAGTGCCTTACAAGGGCAGCGCACAATTCCAGATTGGTTATAAGGGCGTGATTGAGCTTGCAATGCGCACCGGCAAAATGAAGCATATCATTATGACGCCGGTGTACGAGGGCGAAATCAGAGATTGGAACAGATTCACCGAGGCATATACGCCGGGCGAAAAAACTTCTGAAAACATCGTAGGTTACTTCGCAAGATTTGAAACCATTAACGGCTTTAGCAAGACCGCATACTGGACTAAAGAAGAAGTTGTCGCTCACGCAAAACGTTTTAGTAAGGCTTTTAATAGTGGCCCGTGGCAGTCTGATTTTGACGCCATGGCCTGCAAGACTGTTCTTCTCTCTATCATGAAAACCTACGCGCCTATGTCCATCGAGATGCAGGAAGCGTTAGAGAGTGACGGAAAAGCTGCTATGCTCAACGAAATCACCGGCGAGGCTGAATACATCGACGTTGATGCAGAGCAAGCGCAGGAGCAAGCGCAGGAGCTTACAGAGGGCGGCAAGGTTGATACTGTAACCGGTGAAATCTTCACGGCAGAAGAAATTGAAGCAAGCATGAAATAGGTGGTAAAGCATGGCTGATGTAGGCTGGGTAAGACTTTCAACAAGACTGTTTGAAAATCGCAAAATTAAATACCTGCTGAATCAACCTAAAGGCGCGGAACTGGTCCTATTGTGGGTGCATCTGCTGTGCGCAGCAGGAACCGTTAACGATGGCGGTAGAGTGTACATCTCTCAAAACGTGATGTACACTCCGCAGTCATTGGCTGCTGATTTTGGAGTGCCGAAAACCATTGTCGACAAAGCATTAACTTTATTCCAGGATTTGGAATTGATAAAAGTCGAAAGTGATGGTTGTATTCAAATCTTGGGTTGGGAGAAGCATCAAAATGTCACGGGACTAGAAAAGATGCGTGAGCAGAACAGGTTGAGAAAGCAGAAGCAAAGACAGTGTGACAAGTCACGCAATGTTGATGAGGATATGTCACGTGACAGTCACGTGACAGAGTGTGACAAGTCACGCAATGTCACGCAACAGAGAAGAGAAGAGAAGAATAGAAAAGAAAAGGATGATTATCATCATCCTAAAAGAAATGACGACGAGGAAAAAAAGCATACTGAAATTTTTGCCTTGTGGGAGAAAAACATGATGCCGCTTACTCCAATCGTCGGAGAAAAACTGCAAGCCTTGTTAGGTGAGGTTGGCGAGGCTGCCGTTGAGCAGGGAATATTGGCAGCGGTAGAGCACGGCGCTAGAAACTTTGCGTATGTGCAGACCGTAGCAAGAAACTACGTCAGCGGCAACAGCAAGAAGCAAGGCAAGGAATATACAGGCATGGACCTAGTGAACGAATTGTACGGAGGCGAAGAAGATGCTGCAACCGCAGAGAATAGCCCAAACGATTGTTAAACTGCAACAGGCAGGAAAACGGATGCCGCAGGACATACGGCCCGGCTTTGACCGCCTGGAAGAAGCGAAACGAATCTTGTCAGAAACAGTCAACCTTTGGGCAGGAATTTTTAATCAGCAAAATATGGGCCTTGACCGGTGGGAGAAGGCAGAGCAGATAGCGCTTACCTTGACCGCTGCGAACGGCCTTAACGTGAATATAATCAGCCCGGCGCTGATGCAGGCTGCTTTGAAGCAGGCAGAAGAAGCTCATGTGCAGGAGAATATAAACCGCTGCAACATGGAGAAACTGAGCGACGGCAAGCCGCTTGCTGATAGGCTGAACAGTATGCTGCTGAAATGGACGGCGGCAAAGCTGACGGAACACCGGCTCATTATGCCGTATATGCCGCAGGATAAAGCAGTGTTTGAATACGGCCGGCAGATTGGCTTGAATGATAACGCTATTGACAATCAATTCCGAATCCTGCAATGTTACATGAATGACTTCGCGTACAGTCGCAAGCATAATAAGCCTTGTAAAAGTAAATTGCTGAAATGTGGCGATGAGCTTACTTTGGAGGTGCTGGCGTGAATAATTGGACGGCATGGGTTGGCGTGAAATTTGGCACGCTGACTGTTGAGAAGTATTTAGGCTACCAGGATAGGGGTTCAGCTTACTTCTTGGTGCGTTGCGATTGTGGCAAAACAAAAAAAGTGACCATCTGGGAGTTTAAGAAAGGCAAGGAAAAATCTTGTGGCCTGCTGAGATGTAAAGCAAAGGTAAAGGGACTGACGGGTACACCGAAACCGCCGGAAACCATTACGCAGCAGGATGAAACTGCTAGCGCACTAGAAGCACGCTTAAAGCCTAAATACTATTGCAGGGCTGTTGCACCGGACTGCGTGATAAGCACTCTGCTTCACATTTGCTGCTGTGAGTGCGACCGCCCGTGCAAGCGGTGCGAAAATACCCCGCAGAAGTGCGGAGCGAGGGAGAGGCAGAAATGAACTTTGTAGATTTTTTCGCAGGAATAGGCGGTATACGCTTAGGCTTAGAGCAAGCCGGGCATAAATGCGTCGGCTTCTGCGAGTTTGATAAGTACGCACGAACGGCGTATAAAGCTATGTACGATACGGAAGGAGAGTGGGAAAGCCGCGATGTACGAACAGTTAGAACTTATGACATACCCGACGCAGACCTCTGGTGCTTCGGCTTCCCATGCCAGGACATCAGCGTCGCAGGCAAGCAAAAAGGCCTGCAAGAAGGTGAGCGAAGCGGATTGTTTTACGAAATTATGCGACTGCTTGCCGGCCGTAGGCAAGAAGATAGACCCCGATGGCTACTCGTTGAAAATGTTAAAAATTTACTTAGCATTGGAAACGGATTTGACTTCGCGCGGCTGCTGCTTGAAGTGGGGGGGTACGGGTACTCTCTCCAATGGGACACTCTCAACAGCAAAGACTACGGTGTTCCCCAAAACAGGGAGCGCGTGTTCATTGTCTGCTATCTTGGAAACATCAGTGGACGAGAAGTATTTCCTCTCAGACGAACAGACGGCGAGAATCCTTGCGAACTCAAGGAGATAACACAAGGAGTTGCTGATGCCCAAAGAATCTATGAAAGCGACGGATTAGCAAGAACGCTAAAAGGCGAAAGCGACGGACAAGGCGGGAAAACAGGCTTGTATGCTGTGAAAGTGTTAAAGCCGTATGGCTCAACAGGTGGTACTTGCGGCTTATCAATTACCGAAAACGAAACAGGCGTAGCAGCACCTTGTGCCGCAAGAGATTATAAAGGCATTAGCAGAAACAATGGCAATGCTGTTGTCTGCATGAGTATCAGAGGACAGAAACTGCAAAAGCAGATTGATGTAGCTCCGACCATTGACACTGGTTGCAGAGACAATTTAACACGTAAGCAGACCTGCTGCGCAGTGCTAACGCCAGACCGAGAAGAGAAGCGGCAGAACGGCAGACGAATAAAGGAGCCTGACGAGCCTAGTTTTACTTTGACAGCGCAGGATAGGCACGGCGTAGCGATATTTGATAAAGTGTGTAGCGTGGCGTATGACGAACAAAACAAAAACATACGGCAGGACGGCACTGTTGGTACGTTGACTTGTGATGGAAGCAGTCCGAAACATAACAATCGTATTATTGAGTATGATGGAAATATCCGTATCCGTCGCTTAACTCCTCGTGAGTGCTGGAGATTACAAGGTTTTCCCGATGAATACTTTGACAAAGCGAAAGCAGCAGGCATAAGTGATACGCAGTTATATAAGCAAGCAGGAAACTCAGTCAGTGTTCCGGTAGCTAAGGCAATAGGCGCAGAATTACGGAGGATAGAGTTATGTCAAGGAGATACAAACAACTTGAAGATAACAGATTAGAGCACAGAGTAATCATGGAAGATGCTTTAGGCTTTAAACTGCCTAAAGAGTTTATAGTGCATCATATCAATGGTGACAAAAAAGACAATAGACTTGAAAACTTAGCGATAATGACATATAAAGCTCATGCTGTTCTGCATAATCAGAAATATATGCTTATTAAAAAATGCGTAATTTGTGGCAAAGAATTTACCCCGAATCCCACCAAACGTAAAAGAGCACATGTATGTAGCAATGAATGTAAGATAATCTTAGATAAGCAGAACGCAGCGCAACGTAAAAGACCTATAAATCAGTATGCTTTGAATGGCAGTTTTATTAAGACGTGGAACTCTGCTAGAGATGTGCAAATCGAAACAGGTTTTTTTGAAAGCAACATTAACAAGTGTTGCAATGGGAAAATTAAAAGCTACAAAGGTTATGTTTGGCGTTATGCTGAAACTGTTAATGTGGCACGTGCTATCGGTGAAAGATTGAAGGAGGTTGAAGAACATGATGAATAAAGAAGAAGTTCGCCAATATTGGCGACACCAGAAACGAATGGCGACCTTAAAAGTTTTTTGTTTATCGCTTATAGGCACAGCGATATTGATTGTGGGGTGCGGTGAAACGGCAGAAGAAATTGAAGCTAACAATGCCAAAAGCAGAGCCGCCGTTGAAGCTGCCAGCGCGAATAATAATATCAAAAGCACCGGTAGTGTTATTGCTAAAAAAGTAGGTGGTAGCGCAACTATCATCTTGCCAGACAATCAGAAGTTGCAACTTGTTACATGGAAAAATGACAATATGTGGGTGCTTTATCGTCCTATGAGAGCTGATGAACAGGCGGAAACTTACACTTATCAAGAAGATAGCAAGTTTGGACTTATAGAAGCAAAGATTACCATCCGTGAAGTAAAAAGATAAACAAGGAGGACGAACAATGGAACAACAAGAAAAACTGATTAAGGCTGTTAACGCAGAACTTGAATACTGGTTGCTTAGCGGTGATGTTGATTATCTGCGCAAGGCGGTGGCTGTTATCCGTGCGGAAATCGAAAAGGAGGAAGAGTAAATGACTAAAAATTTAATCCCGGGAATTACAAAGATGCTCGGCGTGGAGCTGGGAGAGGCATTTAAACTGAGATGTGTAGATAACGGACAAGATATAGAAGGAAAATTTTACTTTAAGGGAAACGAGCTTTATTTCGTAAACGAGGTTGGCGAAAGCTATATCAGGAATGATTTTTTGCCATCTGTGTTGCGCGGCGAGCTCGAAATCGTCAAACTTCCGTGGAAGCCGAAGGAAGAAGAACACTACTATACGTTTACAAGTACCTATAAATATACGAAGTGGAAAATAGGATTAAACTGTTGGCACACCGAACCGCAGAACCTTGCATTTTTAAAAGCAGGCTGGGTATTTAGAAGTAAACAAGAAGCAGAAGCCGCCTTGCCTGCCGTTGCTGCTGAAATGGGTGTGGAGTATGAGCTATAGGAGACTTTAAATGAATTATGGCGATAAACATACAGAAGATAGTCTTTGCTCACGTTTAGGGCGTTTATACGGTATCGAACGTGGCTTAGATTGCGGACCCAATATCATAATGGACAGGTATTGGAAGATATGGGACGGTGGGGAACGGCAAGACCAATACTCGGGGTGCTATGAAGCAGACTTCTTGTACATCACTAAAAGCAATTATCTTTACGAAGTCGAAGTTAAAATCAGCATTGCTGATTTTAGAGCAGACCAAAAGAAGAATAAATACCACGACCATCCAGACGTTAAAGGCTTCTATTATTTCGTTCCACAGGAGCTTTACAGCAAGCATAAAGACGAAGTTAAAGCTATGTGCAAGGAAAAGGGTGCAGGCTTAATTGTAGATGGGCATTCAATCACAACAATCTTAAAGCCTAAAGTCCGCAAAGATGTTAAACCATTAAGTGATAACGGCTATATACATTACCTGCGGCTGTTTGCCAAAAAGTGGGTAAGAGTAAGGAGGAACAACAATGACGATTGAAACGTTGTATCAATGGGCGAAAGCTAATGAATGTACTGATTATGAGATTAACGTCGAGTGCTACGATGAAGATGGTGATATTTCGGAAGTGTGGATTGATAGTGTAGTGTTGGTAAAAAAGCGTAGATTTGATGTATTGATTAAATGCGTTGAATAGAGCTTTAGGAGAGAAAACTGTAACATGTTGCAAAAATCTCTTGTAAAAGTTGCACGTGGGGACAAAATGTCCCTTGGAAAAGTTGAGGTGAAAATTATGAAAAGAACCATTGGCAATAAGCTAAACGACTACAAACATTTGAAACCGCCCGGAAGTGAATTCTTGCCACGCTTAGTAATGATTAGACGTGCCGTAAATGTTGTTTTTAGAAGAGATAGATATGCGTGGCTCAGTTTAAAAAAAATTGTTTGTGCAAAGAATGAAAGCAAAGCACCCGGAAGCCGTCAAAAAATGGCCGAAAAATCGTAGACAGTAAGGAGGCACAAAAATATGAATAAAGGGTTAAGCGAATTTATGTATAGCCAGCTTGACGAATTGGAGGAACTGTTCAAGAAAAAGCATGAGCAGTATTCCTCCGGCGCAGATGAGCTTGCTAATTTCCGCTGCGGCGCGCTTCTGAACGGACGTAGCGACGATGCAGAGGGAATGTTTGAGGAGCTGAAAGCGTATATGGCAAAGCATATCGCCTTTGTTTATACTCACGATATTCACGGCGATAAAATCGCTGAAAGTTTGAAGGACATTGCCGTATACAGTCTGATTGGCTTATATATGGCGGAGCTGGCAAAGGAAGAGGACGAAGAAACATATAGTCTGAGGCCTTGCCTTGATAGTGCTTTAATCGCAGCTGCAAACAAAAGCATTAAAGCTTTTCGCAATTTACAAAATGAGCTTAATTCTGGCAATTCAGTACAGAAAAGCAATGAGGATGCAGAAAAATGAAATTAACATTTACGATTCCAGGCGAACCGACGGCGCAGGGACGGCCTCGCTTTTCTACTCATGGCGGATTTGTAAAAGCATACGACCCGGAGAAAAGCCGCAACTATAAAGCCTACGTCAAACTGTTAGCCAGTGAAGCGATGCAAAATATAGGGCTGACGCTTACGGAATTGCCCCTGGGCGTTGAGATAATAGCTGACGTGGGTATTCCTGCCAGCAAGTCAAAAAAATTCAAGGAGCAGGCTTTAAACGGCTTACAGTTACCGATAAAAAAACCCGATGTTGATAACGTCGCAAAGATTATTCTTGATTCTATATCTGGTATTGTCTACAAGGACGATAAACAGATTGTTAAACTTACAGTATCTAAAAAATATAGTGATATACCGAAAGTTGAGGTAAAAATTTATAATGTTGAATAATTGTTTAATACTAGGGTGGGTAAAATTTGAACCTACGGTGCAAGTTATGAAGAACGGCAAAGAGGTATGCAACCTTGAAATTCAGTGTTCCAGAACGTACCTTGATAAGGACGGCAAAAAGATTTATGACTACATTTCCTGCCGCTGCTTTATCCCAGGACTGATTAAATATATCAGCAACTACATCACAAAAGGCACGCAAGTTATTGTCGGCGGCCGCTTCCAAACTGATTTATACGTGGATAGGAATGGCAAGAACTCTAAAGCAAGCTATTTACTGCTGGAACATTTGGAAAGCGTAAAGATTGCGCAAACCACTACGCCTTATCCCACCAAAGCGGAACAGAAAGACCCGCTCGATGATGTGGACTGGTAAAGAAAATGGATTACGCAGAAGCAGCAGACTATGCAGAGAGTTTGCTCTTTGCTAAAAATGCAATAGGTAAAGCGGTTGTTTCTACCAGAATGCAGCAGAGGGCGGAACGCTTGGAATTTGATATGAGGACCGGCGGCGATTCTACGGCACGCCTTGCGATTCAAGCAGTAACGCCGCTTGCTGCGGTTCGGTGTATTTATCTTGGGCAGGCGTTTTTGGTTTACCAGCCGGAAAAATGGCTGGATGTTATGGAACGTTCGCTTCTTCTGTTTCGGCAGCGGTTTGGTGACAAGTCTTATAAGGCGATTCAGCACCGGTATGTATACCATTGGACGGTCCGCAAAATCTCCGTTATGGATGAAATTAGCCCGCAGGTGTACGCGCTCCGTCGCCGCTCATTCATTGACGGCCTGCTCATGCTGGCGATTCAAGAAGGATTGCTGCGAATTGACATAAACGCCAACAGCTTCCAAAAGGCCAGGGCAGAACAGAAGAAAGAAGGTTAAAGGCAGGCGCACGGCGCTGCCGCTTCTAAACATTAAGAAAACGCTTGCTATTGGTTGGGCGTTATGCTATAATAGCCTTGTCGATAAGTGTAAGCGCCTTTCAAGTATTGCGCTTGTCGGTCCAGCTCTAAAGGCGTAAAGCTGGCACGGATTGAAATATTGTTGATTTTCTTTACAAAATCGCACCAAAAGAAAAGCCTGGCGCTGCCGGGCTTTTTGCTTCCAAAAATTTGGCTGCCGTACCGCTTGCAATTCCTGGGCGGCAGTGCTATAATATAAGAGTCAAGAGGATGCGAACGCCTTTTAGTATCGCTTCTCTTGGTCCGGTGGTAAAGGCGTAGCACCGGCGCGGATTGAAGAAATTATATTTTTATGTGTGCGAACACAAACAAAAAAGCCGGGGCTTTCGCCTCGGCCTTTTTGTTTTTTCGCTTCCCTAAAGTATGCGCCGCACGCACAGAAAAGGGCCGCCACGCGTTCCAATCATGGCAGCCCTAGTGATTCATTTCGACTTCAAAAATATATAGCCTGCTCACGTTTGCAGGATACAGAAAAGCCCCGGGGTGTTTGCCCCTGGGGCTTGCGTTTTTTTATAATGCTTCGTTAAAATACCGGGCGGCGGTACAATTCGGTAACTTTTGCCGCCAGCTCATCTCTTATCATCCAACGAATAAGCGGGGACGTTGCGTTTTTAAATTTTTTGCACGCTTATGCAACCAATCCCGCGCGCAATGCGTCAACTTCCCAAACGTGCAGCGGCGTGCGTTCTTTCAACGTGCGCGCGGTCCAATTAGTGGGCGGGTTCCAAAGCTGTCTGTAGTTATCCGGCAGCCCTACGCCTTGACGCTTCCAATGGTTCAGCAACGCCAGGCGAAAAGTTGCGGCTTTCCAATTAACAGTTTGGCGGCCGCGCTCATTGTCAAGCCGGGCGCGGATAGCTTTCTGCTTTTTGATTTCGGCTTTCAAGCCGACAAAATTTTTCATGTTTTCGCTTCCTTTCAATAATAGCCCGGCTTGCGCCGGGCGGGTGATTCGGGGTTACAGTTCGGTTGGGTCATTGCCAAATGTCGCGCTCATTTCGCCGGCATAATCTGGGCAGTACAGAAATTTTTCCGGGCCGACGATTGCAGCTGCCATTTTATAATAGCGGCAAGCCTCCGCGCGTTCGTGCTGCGCTGCAAGGTGGGCATTGTATTTATCGCTTACTTCGCGGGTTGCCGTGCAGATAGCTCTAATTGAGCAATCACCGATATTTTTGTTTTCGGGGTTGGCGTTATACTTTTCAAAAGTCATGTTTTTATTCTCTCCTTTCGGCTGGGCGCGGGCTTTGAACCGCCGCCGGCAGCTTTACAAGGGCTTTCGCCCTTGTCATCAGCTTACAGCAGATAAACGATGTTGGTCGCGTATTGGTAGACTTCTTGTTGTGCCTCGCTTAATGCCGGGTAGCGGTTCATGAGGTTAGCAACCTTTATAAGTTGTTTGATACGCAGGTTTTTAATTTTCATTGTTTCGGCCTCCTTAGTATTTGTAAACGGTTGCTTCACCGGTAACATCAAAGAAAACATTGTAGAAATGGCCTTTGACTACCGTGTAGGCCTTTTCAAGGTGTCCCGGGAATTCGTCAAAGTCGGCGGTGTGTAAAATTGTAATGTCTTTTAAGCACGGCTGGAAGCCGTATTCACGGAAAAGCGCCAGCTGAACCGCTTTAGCGTTTTGAGTTTGTTCCATGCGTTTGGTCATTTTTTTGTTCCTCCTTGGATGTAGCCGTATCGGCTAGTTGTTTGCTTTCTGTGTCTATGATTATAGCGCATATGACTATACTTGTCAATAGCCAAAATGGATATTTTTATATTTTTTTAGACTTGTTTTTTAGGCGCGACGGCTATATAATGTAGTAAACAAGATTGGAGGGTAAAAAACATGAGCAAACAAGCTAGCATTGCAATCAAATATGCGCTGGATAGCGCAAATGTTAAGCGGTCGGCTTTAGCGGCTGCTCTAGGCGTTGCCAACGCTCAAAGCATTAATGATAAGTTGAGCCGCGGCCGCTGGTCAGCTGATGAGCTAGCGACGGCGGCGGAACTATGCGGATATAGCCTGGCCCTGGTTGACAAGGCCGGGCGCGTCGCTGTGTCTGTTCCGGCGTCAACGCCGCCAGCAGATAGCGACGGCAGCCCCGCAGAGGGTAAATAACAACATTATAAGAGGATAGCAACGGCCGCACGCTGGCAGATGTTCAGCGTGCAGCCGTTCTTTTTTTATTCAGCACCATTTATAATAGATTAACGGCGTTCACAAAAATATAATAATGTATCATTGACTTAATAGCATTTTTTAAGGCATATAATTTATAGCAAGATAATAAATATAATTTAATTGATGATTGACAGATGGATTCTGTTAATCATTTTTTTATTGTCTTTTCTGGTAAATAATGATTATCTTTTCAATATGTATTGTTAATGTATTGTTTAGTGATTGTCATTATTGATAATATTAATTGTATATACAGTTACATAGTTTGTAACGAGAATGTGACGGAAATGTTTAAGATTAAAAGTTTATTGAGTAACACAAATACACCAACAAGAGGCAGGCCGCCGGCAATAGTCACCCAGCCGCAGACGCTGGAGGAATGTGCGGCGTTGCTCAAACAGCAGGGCGCGGCTGTAGCCGTGCTGGCCGTGCAGGACCTGCAGGCCTATTGGCTCAAGATAATGTCAGACAACAAGGCCAGCAACAAGGATAAGTTAGCCGCGTCAAAGCTATATGCTGATAGTATAGGCGCGTTTGACAAGCAGACGCACGCTAACAAGGGCCCGGCTGTGTATCATTGGGGCGCGGCAGATGATGCAGTGATAGTAAACGATTGTTCGGAAGATACTACCAAAACATAAACATAGATAGAGCTTTTAACATAATCTTTATTATCGGACGTAAAATATTATCCTGCTGCTGCTGATTAGCTGGCGGTTCCAGATGTTGACGGCCTGGCTGATGATGTTAGCGGCAGGCGTTCGCCTGGTGATGTGCTGCGGCCGTTCCTGCCTGGCTGATGCGGCAGGCCTACCACGTTTTTGTTTTTGGCTGGGCGTTGGTTCTGGCTTTTGTTTGGCGGCGCTGGCGTTGGTGATTTCCCTGGGTTTTCGCAAAAGTTGATTTTGGTTCTTGCCTTTCCCGCTGACATTGAGTGGGGGTGGGGCCCAAAAATTTCGCAGCCGCCGGGGGAGGTAAATACCAAAAATTACCAAAACGATTTTTTCAAGGGGGGTAAACATGGAAAACGTAATACAGATACCATATACTCCACGACCTGCATGGGCGAAGGTGCTGCATAAGGAATTAAGCAGACACCGCTTTGCAGTAATCGTAGCACACCGCCGCTTTGGTAAGACCATCGGAATGGTGAATCACCTTATAAGGGATGCTTTGCAGAGTGACTTAATCAGCCCGCAGTATGCTTTGGTAGGTCCGTTCAGTGCACAGATGGAAATTATTGCATGGGGACCATTGAAGTATTACACAAGCGTCATAGAGGGCATCAAGGTGAATGAAACTAAAAAGTATGTTGAATTCCCCAGTAAAGTACCTGGAGCGCAGGGAGCGAGAATATATATCGTTGGTGCGAATAACCCCGACGCATTACGTGGTACATATTGGGACGGCGTAATACTTGACGAATATTCGGACATGAAGCCGGAGATGTGGACGCAGATAATCCGACCTGCGATAGAGAACGGCGACAGAAAAGGCTATTGCTATTTCATCGGTACACCCAAGGGGCAGAATAATTTCTATGAGATGTACAAGAAGGCAAAGACAAACAAGAGATACTTTGCTTATCTTTCTAACGTATATGACAGTGGAATTATAGACGCAAAGAGTATCGAAGAGTTGAAAGAGGATATGCCGGAGGTAGAGTTCCGACAAGAGTATTTGTGTGACTTTAGCGTATCGGCTATTAATGAGCTTTTCAGTTTGGAAGAGCTAGATAAAGCCTTTGGCCGTGAGCTGACGGAAAAGGATATTCCGTATGATATGCCGCTTATCCAGGGCGCAGATATAGCGCGTTTCGGTGACGATAGAACGTGTATCTGGCAGCGTAAGGGATTAATGGTATATCCAAGGCCAAGGGTTTATAAGAAACTGAACACGATGCAGACGGCAGATTATATTGCTTTGGCTATGGATGAAAATAAAGCAGATATGACTTTTATAGACGTTGGCAACATGGGTGCTGGCGTAGTCGACAGATTGAAGCAGATGGGCTATAGAGCTTTAAGAGAGATACCGTTCCAGGGGGCGGCTATTGAAAACAAGCGATATGAGAACATCAGAGCAGAGATGTATTTTAAGTTAAAAGAGTGGATAGAGGCCGGGGGAGCTTTACCGGAAGAACCGGGGTTAAGAGAAGAACTGGCGGTTATTCACTATAAGTATTCTAAGAATGGGCGTTTAATGTTAACGCCTAAAGAAGAAATAAAAGAAAAGCTAGGGCGTTCCCCAGACCTTGCGGACGGCCTAGTATTAACATTTGCAAGGAACGTTCCGTTAAGACAGTTAGGGCTTGATGATAGAAAGCCTAAAGTGCTGATGTGCAACACGGAGTATTCGATTATGGAGGCGGTATAAAATGGGTGGTATTGCAAAATTATTCGGCGGCGGTAACACACCGACTATTGAAAAGGTGGACCCGGCACCTACTACCGTTGCGACAAGCAGCGAAGTTGCGGCCGGCAGCGACAGTAACAAGAAGAAACGCAGAGGCTTTTCATCTACGCAGACAAGCACTATTGCTAGTGGCGGCGAGGGCGGCCGTAATACTTTAGGCTAAGAGGTAACAGCTTATGAACTTTCAAACGATAGCGGCGAGCAAGCCACAGGGAACACTTCCTAGTGACGGGGTGCCGCTGAAAAAGAACTTGCCAGACCGCCAACGTTTGGTGCGTAAGCTTAAAAGCATGTACGAGGATAGGCGAGATTGGGTAGACAGATGGAAAGAGATAAGAGATTATCAGCTCCCATTTGTCGGAGAGTTTGACGATACGGCAGACAAGACCAATCCCGCACGCAGACGTGACTTAAAGATTGTGCACGGGGTAGCTTGGAGAGCGGCACAGGTATTCGCTGCTGGCGTTATGAGCGGACTTACACCGCCGAGCCGCCAGTGGTTCAGATTTGCATATAGACGGCCGGAACTGAATACGAATGTTGAGGCTATGAAGGTGCTTGACACAAGACAAGAGATTGTATCAAGCGTGCTTGCAAAGAGCAACTTCTATAACAGCATCCATACTGTATATCTGGAATTGCCTTTTGGACAGTGCCCGATGGCTATATTCTACGACGCAGAAAACGGCGTGCGGTTCCAGACAATGACAATCGGTACTTATGCACTTGAAGCAGACGGCTTCGGTAAGGTAACTACTTTTGCAAGAAAGTACGATATGACTTTGCAGCAGCTAGCGGACTGCTTCGGCGTAGACGCTTTGCCCGACAATCTGAAAGGACTGTTAGACAATCAGACCAATCTTACTAAGAAGTATAAAGTCTGCTGGATGGTAGAGCCTAACAGCGATAAACTGCCTGGCTACATGGACAGACTGAACATGCCGTATAGAAGCGTGTACTGGTTGGAAAAGTCAGAGAGTGACGAATACTTGTATGTTGGCGGCTTTGAAGAAGAAGCAGTACCGGTAGCGCGTTATCTTGTCAGCGGCAATGAGGCATACGCAAGAGGTCCTGCGTGGTTTGCAGAAGGCGACAGCAAAATGCTGCAACTGCTGAAAAAAGATTATCTGACAGCAATAGAGTTAAAGATAAAGCCAGCAATGCAAAGCAACGCAAGCCTTATGAACAATGGCGGTGTTAACTTGATGCCTGGTGGATTAACGGTAGTAGACGACCAGACGCAAGATATGGTAAAGCCTTTGTTCGCAGTTGACCTTGACTTAAAGGACGCGCAGGAAGAAATTATTCGCGTTGAGGATGCTATAAAGAGAGCATACAGTGCTGATTTGTTCTTGATGTTAGATAACCTTGATAATAGCCGCATGACTGCTAGAGAGGTTATGGAGAGAACGCAGGAAAAACTGCAACAGCTAGGCCCGGTGGTTGAGCGATTGCAGGATGAATTCTTAACACTGATTCTTCAACGTGTATATAACATCATCGACAGAAGCGGTGGATTCCCACCGGTACCGGAAGAACTACAAGACATTTTGAGTGAAGAGGATGTAGAAGTGGACTATATTTCACCTTTGGCGCAGGCGCAGAAGATGAGCGGACTTGTGAATATCGAACAGGCGATAGCACAAACCGGACAGATGGCGCAAGTATGGCCAGAAGTTACGAAGAAGATTAACCCGTTGGGTGCTATTACAAAATACTTTGAAATGCTTGGCGTGCCTGCGATGGCATTGCGCAGTGATGAAGAAGTACAAGAAATGCTCAAACAAGAGCAGCAGGAAATGCAACGGCAGCAGGAAATGCAGGAAGGCTTGGCAATGGCACAGGCTGCGGCTCCTGCGGCAGAGGCGGCCAAAAATCTTACTGCGGCGGCGAATGATTCCAATCCGGCTATTACAAGCTGGCTAGGCGTGCCGGGAGGTTGGGAATAATGAGCGAGCAGTTTAAATATAAATCCAATACCGGCGAGGATAGAAAGCAAGCACTGCTGACAGAGTACATGGTAAGAGAGCAGGCAAGAAGGGATAAAGAGGCCCTACTTGACCTGCTGGGGAGTGAAAGCGGACGCTGGTTCTTGATGCGTATGCTTGATGTGACCAAAGTAAACTCTATGTGCTTTACCGGCAACAGCAAGACTTTCTATAACGAAGGCCGCCGCGACGTAGGCTTAGGCATTATCAAAAGCATTTTAGCACTTGGGCTGCAAGGCATAGAGCTTAAACAGCAGGCTGAAATGGAGTATGCAGAATTCCAACTAAAGCTACAAGAGCTGGCAGTGGAATATGTAGATAACAACAAGGAGGAATAACTAATGGGCGAGAACGGCGAAAACACAGTTGTGAACGGCGAAGGCGCACAGCAGCAACCCGATACCGCAGCGCAACAGCAGCAAACAGAACCGACTACTAATGCAACTAATAATACAAGTGCTTCCGGCACTATTGCAGGGAACGGAAGTAATGGGCAAGGCGCACAACAGCAGCCCGGCACAGTGAATTATGACTTTGCAGGAGTAGAAATGCCGGAAGGCTATGAGCTTAGTGCTGATGAGCAAGGACGCTTTGTAGATGTCATCAAAGGCATGAACCTTAGCAATGACCAGGCAAGAGCGCTTGCGAAGTATGGCACAGAGTATGCAAGCCGTGTAGTGCAAGGCGTAGAACAGCTCCGTGCACAAGAAATTGCTAAATGGGGCGATGAAGCTAAAACGGCACTGGGCGCAGACTTGGGCAAAGTACAGGGCCTTTGTGATACTGCCTGCCGTAAATTGGAGGCAATGTATCCGGGCTTGAATGTGCGTGAAGCACTGGAAATCACCGGCGCAGGCAATCAAATTGCTATCGTGAGAGCATTTGCGAAACTTGGCGAACTGCTTGGCGAGGACCCTGGAATGACTGCACAAAACGGCGCACAAGGCTTAAACGCTGCGCAAGGCATTGCAGCAAACATGTACCCGAAAACCGACTGGAGTAGGTACAAATAATCTTTAACTTTTAATTGAAAAACAGGAAGGATGATGAAATTATGGCTACTATTGGTTACTCCCAAACTATGAGTGACTTACGTAAGTATTTAACTCCGCAAGGCGCAATTGACCGCGTTATGGAAGTGCTTAACGAATCTAACCCGATTATGGAAGACATTCGCTGGATGGAAGGCGATTTGCCGATTGGTACTAAAACTACTATTCGTGCCAGCCTGCCTTCTCCGTCTATCCGCCGTATTAACCGCGGTACTTCTCCGACTAAAGGCACTGTAAAGCAGCGCATTGATGTATGCATGCACTTGGAGGACCGCTCCTGCGTGGACGTTGAATTGCTTTCCGGCAAACCAAATCCGCAGGCTTTCCGTATGGCAGAGGACGATGCACATGTAGAAGGCATGGGCCAATACGTCGCACGTCAATTCTTGTACGGCAACTTGGACGAAGACCCGGACACTTTCAATGGCATTGCGGTACGCTACAATACTTTGACCGACGGCGGCAAAGGTACTCCAGGCCACCAGGTGATTTCCGCGGGTACTCCTGGTACTAACACTAATGCTTCTATCTACTTCGTAGATTGGGGCGACCGCCGTGTAATGGGTGTATATCCTAAAGGCACCCAGGCAGGCTTGAAAACTGAGGACTTGGGCGAAAGTGATGTATACGACGAGCACAACAAGCCGTTCCGTGCATTGCAGACCTTGTACTCTTGGAAGTGCGGCCTTGCCGTTCAGAATGTGCGCTCCATTGTGCGCGTGTGCAATATTGATGTCCAAAAGCTTAACTCTTTGACTGACAGTGCACAACGCGAACTGATGAATAAATTCATCTTCGCAAAGAACCGTCTGCAAGACCCGAAAGCGCCGGTTGCGTATGTATCTGACGGCGTATACTCTTGGCTGGAATGCTATCTGAACAACAAGAACAATGTTCATGTTACCCGCCAGGACTTTATGGACGCGCCGCCTAAACTGTACCTTGCAGGTATTCAGATTAAGAAACTTGACTGCCAAAGCGAAACCGAAGCGGCAGTACAATAACCGGAAGGAGTGAATAACAATGATTTTTGACCAGCAAAATATGTACATGGACAATTCCTTGACCAGCAATGTAATTGCGAACGTTGGCGGCGGTGATGCGGCCGACCCGTTGTTTCTTGTTATCACTGCGTCGACCGCCTTAGCTACTAGCGGCACTATCACTGCGGCGCTGGAAACTTCCGACAGCGAAAGCTTCGGCACTAAAACCGTTGTTGCGACTTATACCCTTGCTGCCAGCAAGAAGGGTGTCTTGGTTGCGGCAAAACTGCCGTATGGCATGAAGGCTTTTTCCAGACTGACTGTTACCGGCGCAAGCGGCGGCAAACTGACTGCTGGCTTGACTGAAACTGTTCCGAACTGGCCGGGCTGATTTAGTACTTTAAGGGGAGGGCGAAAGCTCTTCCCTTTTTTAATAATCAAGGAGGAATAGTTAAAATGCTTAACATTACCGATGTATGTAATATGGCGCTGGCTCATATCGCCAAAGGGCGTATAAGCAATATAGATGAGCAGTCGGAGTTGGCCAGACAGTGCAAACTGTTTTATGAGCCTACCCGCAAAGAGTTATTAAGAAGCTACACTTGGGGATTTGCAAAGCGCGTGAGCAAGCTTGCAGAACTTAGTATCGAATCTCCGTACTGGTCCCACGTTTACGCCTACCCCGAAAAGTGCCTTGCTGTGCGCAAGATATTTGACGCTGACACCGGCGCAATGATAAGGGCAGGCGAACAGCAGCAGGAAGAGTGGGACTTATATATGGCAAGTGACAACGTGCTTGGTATAGGCTGCAATATCCCTGCTGCGTGGCTTGAATATACCTATGACGTTGACGATGTGGAAATGTTTTCGAGTGATTTTTTGAGTGCGTTTACTCATATGTTGGCGTTTAATATCTGCGTACAACTGACCGGCAACAGCGGCTTGCAGCAGACACAGTATCAGCTTGCAATGGCAGCATTGCAGAAAGCAAAGTATACTACGGCAAGCGAAAAGAAAGAACTGCCGGACTACCCGAGTAAATACTTTGACGGGAGGGCGTAATTATGGCTAGTGGGTTAACACCTTATTATTTATTGCAGCCTGCATTTACCGGCGGTGAAATCAGCGCTGAAGTTGCCAACCGCGTTGATTTAGATAAGTACCAGCTTGCGGTACTGCAAGCCTATAACTGCCTTATCAAGCCGCACGGCCCTATTTATCGCAGACCGGGCATGAAGTATATGGCGCGAACAAAATATAGCGATAAAGCGTGTATCCTGGTACCATTCAACGGCGCAGATAGCACTGACTATCTTTTGGAGATTGGCGAGAAATATATAAGAGTGCATAAGAACGGACTTTATATAAACATAGAAGTTGTAACGCCGTACACGGCAGATATGTTACAAGATTTGAGATTTGTTCAAAGTGCAGATACTATATTTATCGCCAGCGGCAAATATCCCGTAAAACAGCTTGCAAGATATTCAGACGCTGACTGGCGGTTTGCTGATTTTGAAATTACTGATATGTATTTTGACGAATCAACTACGCTTGAAAATTATAGCGGCATAAGCTATACCGTGCCCGGCTCTTACAATTTCCAACCAACTGTTACCGGCGAATATCAAATTGATATAGCTGGCGCCGGCGGCGGCGGCGGTGGCGGCGTTAAATATTCAAAACCGAGTAATCACGGACACCATTACTATTGTGTTGGCGGCGGCGCAGGTGGCAATGGCGAACGTATAATAAAAACAGTCACGTTGTCTAAAGATACAAGTTATACGGTCACAGTCGGTAGCGGCGGCGCTGGCGGAAGCGGCAAAGGTAGTTACGGAACAGCCTCTAGTGGCGGCAATGGCGGCAATAGTACGGCGTGCGGCTTGGTTGGCAGAGGCGGCGGCGGCGGTGGCGGTGGTAGCCGTGAATCTAGTGGCGGCAGTTATCAAGGCACAAAGGGCACGCAAGGCGCAACATACGGCGCAGGTGGTGGCGGTATTGGCGGTATTGCAGGCACTAAATATAAAGACAATGCTGGTAAAACTGGCGCTAATGGCTGGGTAAAGATTTTATATACCGGCAATAAAGAATTGACACCTTCGGGAACTCAAGGCGATATTACCTTAAAGAGCAACAAGAATATTTTCGCTAGTAGCAAGCCGGGCGCGTATATTAAGCTCAAACAAGAGATTGCAAGCAAGACTGTATCTACCAGCAACGGCACTACTGAAAGAGTGCGCGTAGGAGAAAATTGGAAGGTTATCAGTCACGGAACTTGGAGTGGCAGTTTTGCTATAGAAAAAAGCGACGATGGCGAAAGTTGGAAGGAATACAGAAAATATACATCTAAAGACGATTACAACCCGTCCGAAAGCGGCAGCGTAACAGAACCGGTATTTTTAAGGGCGGTATGTACTATCAGTAGCGGTACTTGCACTGTTGATTTAACAGCAATGGCCTACAATGCGGAAGGCGTTGTAAAACTCACTGAAATCACTAGCGACAGTACAGCTAAAGCCCATGTTGAAAAAGAACTTGGCTCAACGGATATGACAACTAATTTCTTATGGGGCGCATGGAGTGAAGAATTCGGATACCCGCAAACACTGTGCTTTTTCCAGGACAGATTATGTTTTGGCGGCACGAAGAAGCAGCCTTATATGGTGTGGATGAGCAGGACCGGCGACTACGGCAATTTCAGCGTAGAGAAAGCCAGCGGCACTGTTACCGATGATAGCGCAGTAGCACTTGCGTTTGTAAGCCGCAAGCAGTTTAAGATTTTACACTTGATCGCAAGCACTGACTTAATCGTCTTGACGGCGGGTAACGAATGGACAGTAAGCGGCAGCGATACTGTAACACCATCTAAAGCCGTTCCCAAAATGCAGACTACACGCGGATGCAGCACTGTTGAGCCGTTGATGATTGGCGGCAGAATCGTGTTTGTACAAGGACGTGGAAGCACTGTAAGGGATATGGCATATAGTTATGAAACAGACAGCTACGGCGGCAATGACTTAACATTGCTGGCAAAGCATATCATAGAGAATGTACAGATTGTCGACAGCGCATATAAGCAGGAACCCGACAGCACTATATACTTTGTGAGAAGTGACGGAACTATGGCTTGCTTATCCTACATCATGGAACAAAAGGTATATGCCTGGTCGACGATAGAAACACAAGGCAAGATTGAAGCTGTGGCAGCAGTGCAGGAAGGCGATGAAGATATTATTTATCTTGTAGTACAGCGAGAGATAAACGGCGCAATAGTACGCAATATCGAATATCTGGCAAAGAATCCTGCAAAGAGCAATAACCCCGACGATTATATTATGCTTGATAATGCTATTGAGTATAGCACTGCTGAAAAGAGCAGTGGGGAAACAGAGATTGATGCGGCAGAGTTGGCAGGTGAAAAAGTTACTGTTATCGGTGATGGAAGAATGTATAGCGGACTGACAGTAAGTCAAGACGGCACTATGACGCTCCCGGCGGCCGTACAACACGCTTTTATTGGCTTGCCCTATAGAAGTATCGTGGAACTTCCAAACGTCGAAATTAAGACTGGTGACGGCACTATGCAAGGACGCAAAAAGCAGATTAGTAATTGCATTCTGCGTTTAAGTAATTCTCTTGGCGGCATGGTCGGGCCGGATATAAATACTATGGACTTGATGAACTTTGATGAGCAGAACGCAGTGAGCGATATTAAATTATTTACCGGTGACAAGCATATGACTTTGCCTATTGGCGGCTTTAATAACGAAGGCAGAGTGATTATCGTTACGGATGAGCCATATCCTTTTAACTTGCTGGCGGTAGTGCGGGAGGTGTCTTTCGGTGGCTAAGAAGTGGACAGTTGAAATACTTGATAATAAGTCAAAAGAAAATGTTGTGCCGTTGATTGAAGAACTTATGCAAGATATACGGCCGCATGATAAGGAAGATTTGGAAGCAAGCAGTGACCCGGTAGTTGTGCTTATTGGCAGTATCAAGCTTGACGAAGAAACAAGGGTGTACCGTGGTGAGGACGGAAAACTGCTTGCGATATTCGGCAAGGGCACTATGGAATGGGGCGCGCCAGGGCGCGGAATCTGGATGGTAGGCACGAACGAACTTTACAATGGTTACACAAAGAGCCTGCTTTTCAAGGAAGCGAAAAGAGTGCTGAATGAATGGGTACGCAAGCATGGACTGCTGCACAATATCGTCTACGAGAAGAACCGCACTAGCATTAACTATTTAAGACACTTGGGGGCGGTATTCTTGGTAGAGCCTAAAATAGGTTGGGACGGCAAAAAGTTTTATCAGTTTTATATTCCATATAGAGGGGAGTGAACGTAATGGGTACACTTGGAATCTTAATGGGGCTGCAAACTGTTATGCAGTTAAGCGGCCAGCATCAGCAGGCCAAACAGCAGGAACAAGCATATAAAGCGCAGGCGCAGGCCGCACAGCAGAACGCGGCTATTATGAGCCGCCAACGTGAGCAGCAAGCAGAAGCATATGCGCAGAAGCAGAGCCAGCTTAACGATAGAATGAGGCTTGCAAGGGGGCAGGCGCTGGCGGCGGCAGGCAGCAGCGGCCTAACTAGCGGCGGCAGTGTCAGCGATATTCTTTCAAGCAGTGAGAACGCTTACAGAAAAGACAGCATGAATCTGTTGCAGAATCAGCGCAATGATGCGTGGAGCACTTATGTAAACGAAGTCAATTACCGCAACCAGGCAAGCGCATATAATGCGGCGGCGAAGAACGCTAAAGCCAACGGCAAAATGCAGATGTTTAGTACGCTTGTAGGTGCGGCGGCGAACGCTTACTCTAAAGGTATGATTGGCGGCAGCAAGGGAACAACTACGGTAAGCAGTGACGATTGGTACGATGCTAACAGTGATTTTAATCTTCCTGCTAGCAATATGAACGGCTTCAATCTTTACAACCAGGCAAAGAAGAATAACCCGTTCATGGATAATACAGGCTTTACTAAATGGAACTGGTAAGGGAGGTGCAGTATGAAGATTGCAGGTTATCAAGGCAGCGTCAATTTAGGTACCGGTGGCGGTGCGACTGTCAAGGTATCGAGTGACCTTAACGCTTATGGCAGCGGCGGCAAAGGACTTGCCGCTATTGCCGGTGCCGCCAACAAATGGGCGGTAGCAGTAGAAGCACAGCAGGAAGATGAGGACAAACAGTCCATTCTTAATGCTATGGATATATTTAATAAGAGCCGTTATAACATCATGTACAACGATGAAAGCGGCCTTATGAATACAAAGTTAGAAGGCACTGCCGGTGCAGGCGCAAGCTACACAGAGCAGATAAATAAAGCAAGGCAGGATGTATTAAGTAATACCAAATTGCACAGCCAAAAGAACCAGCTTGCATTAGACCATTTAATGTATCAGAGCGCACAGCAAGGCTTCCAGACTGTCGACCAATACGAGCAGAAGCAAAAAGAAGCAGTCACTGATTTGCGCTATGACAATAATATTCAGAACTCCTGCGAGTTTGTACAGAAGAACTGGAACAACCCGCAGGCGCTGCAAGATGAAATTATTCGTACACAGTTGCTGACAAGTGCTATATATGGCAAGCGTGGCGCAGAGTTTATCGAATCTAAGAGCAGAGCCAACATTGGGCAGGTGGTAGCAAGTGCCGTCGGTGCAAGCATCACCAACGAAGATTATGGCACTATGCGTAACATCATGGATAAATACGGCAGCTATCTTACTGCTAATCAGCGAGCCGCTTTTGAGAAGGTGGCATACGATAAAGAAAGTAGCGCTTTTGAAAGAAATACTGCTAAAGATTTGTATGCTAAATATGGCGATGATGAAGAAGCGGTACGCAAAGCAGTTGAAGGCATGAAGGGATTTAGCGGCGGTGGCAATGAGTTTGACAACCTGGTTGCTGCGATAGGTGGACAGGAAAGCGGCGGCAATTATAACGCCAAGAATGGCCGTACAGGTGCAAGTGGCAAGTACCAGATTATGCCGGATAACTGGCCTAGCTGGAGCCGGGAAGCTGGTTTGCCGGCAGGTGCAGAAATGACACCGGAAAATCAAGAGATTGTTGCACGCTTTAAGTTGAAACAATACTATGATAAGTACGGTGCACGTGGTGCAGCTATTGCATGGTACGGAGGCGAAGGCGCGTTAAAATATAGCGCGGACGCTATGAATCGCAAGCAAGGCAATGGCGACGAACCTAGCATCAACGAATATGCAGACAGTGTATTAGCAAGAATGGGCACAGGGCACAGCACACGCAGCATGAGCCAGGACGAGCAAGACCGCATTATGAAGCAGTACCGCACTATTAAGGCAGACCATGACAGAATAGAAACTTATAAGAAAAACAAACTTTTTGAGGGAATAAAGAATGAACTATTTAGCATGTTTAATAACGGCACAAGCTATAGTGAAGCTATGGCATGGGCTACTAACCAGGCAGGCAGTGACCCCGACAAGTACGTAACGTATCGTAATGCGGTGACGGCGATATACGGACCGCAAGGCAGAAGTGGAAGCAGTGGTAGCGGTAGTGGAAGCAGTAACGGAAAACTTGATGACGATGCAATAGGCGTACTGGAAGATATGCTGCAAGAAGGCAAGTTTTCTAGCATTGACCAATTCTTGGCATACGCTGCTAACAAAGGTGCATCATCTGCGCAGCGTGGGAAGTTAGAAAAAATATACAAAGATTGGTATAGCGGTACAGGCGAATTTGCTTTTGATATGGAAGGCCTTGTGCAACAAGTCGCAGGTAAAAATGCTGATGCACTGTACAAGAAGAAAATCCAAAACTACGGGCGGCAATGGGTACGCGCTTATCGCGTAAAAAATCACGGCATGAATCCGGGTGAAACGGAGTTGTTGGAAGCCTTGCAAAACTGCGTAACTACTAAGGTTTACGGCAGCTATGTTACCGAAAAACATTCATTCTGGTTTGACAGTACAGAAGATATAAAAGCAAGTGACGCAGATTTGATTGCACGTGGTATCGCAAGCGTAAACAAAACCGGTGATGATTGGTACGATGTTAAATGGCTGGATGGCACATCGGGCAAAATAAACGGCGCATATCTTGCAAAGTTACTGAAAGGAGATTACTAAATGGCTAATGAACCTTTAGACGAATTCGACCGCAGATTAAAAGCAAAAAAGGAATATGCTAATTATGGCTTTATTGCTGATATTGACAGCGGCTTGTCACCTGCTGAAACTTTAGGCTATTATGACCTGCAAAAAATGAGCGACGATGAATATAATAAGTTTTCGCAGGCAGTAAAGAGCAATAGCTCACCGACGATTGATACTAGCAGCATCATCACCGACGATAAACCGGGCATAGGCACTGCCGTAATGAACGGCCTTAAAGGTTCTGTGCGTGGCTTATTCGGTGCTGCTAAAGCGGCGATTGATTCTAATATTGAAGCTCACAAGGGTGACAAGAATGTTGTCAAAGAGTATGATCAATCCGAAAATATCAGCAAGGCTTTAGGCTATGTTACCGACGAGATTTTAAAACGTGAAGAAGTTAAGGCTGATACGGCGACTGGGCAACTTGGTTATGATTTGGCTGAAAACGCTATTCAGCTTTTAGCTCAGCTTGCGCTGACTAAAGGTGTAGGCGCTGCCGGGGCAACTGCAAAAACTGTACACGCTATCAGTATGCTTTACAATGGTGCAAACATCAGCGGCGAACAATACCTGCGACTGCGTAAAGAGGGCGTAAACGCAAGCAGAGCAGCAGAGGCAGGCTTGATGAACGCAATCCCGCAGGCGGTATTAGAGGAACTGCCGCTTGGCCGGCTACTTAAAAAGATGCCTGCCGGCAGCGGACTGAAAGCTAAGATATGGGAAGTTACCAAACGTGGCCTTGAAGAAGGTGTTACCGAAGCATTGCAGGAATTCCCGGAGCAGGCTACGGACTTATGGGCAAAGAACCCCGGCGCAAGCACTGCCAAACTTGCGGAGAAATGGGGCGAGAACTGGCAGCAGAACTTGAAGGAAGCGGGATATAGTGGCCTTATTGGTGCTATTCTTGGTGGTACTGCAAGCGGTGCAAAGGTTGCAGTTGACAGCGTTGTTGAGCACGTCGCTTTGAAAGCCAACGAAGAACGCAAGGCAAAGCTAGTAGCGGATGCTGAACGAATCAAAGAAACAGGCATTAACCCGGAACGTGCGGCGGCTACAATCGAAGCGAATAATCCTAACTTTGAGGACGATACAGTAACAGTATCTGCACAGGACTTGGAAGGCTACAAGCAGACCAGCAGTAACAACAAACTTTTTGAGGAATTAGGAATTACCGAAGAAGAAGTAGAGGCGGCTGCAGAACTTGGGCAGGATATAGACATTAGTCGCGGCAAGTTTACGGCGGCAATGGCTAAAGATAGCGCATTGTTTGAAGCTACGAAAGATAATATGTATTTTGACAGCAACGGCGAATTGTCGGACGGCGGTGCAAAGACACGCAAAGAACTGCGAGAAGGCTATAACTTAACCAGGCAGGCAAGCGCGGAGCTTGACACAGAACTTGACGCTATTGTTGGCAGCGCTACTAAAGCAGGTATGAATAAATCTCATGCCGGCAATTTGCGCTTAGTGCTGGAGAGCCGCGCACTTATTGCAGACCCCGAAAATCCTGCTGCATGGCTGCAAAAGAATAAGCTGCGCTTTGAAGATGGCGGCAAAGCTAAACAAAAGAATGGCTGGTTTAGCAAGGGAGGAGTGCTTAAAAAAGAGCAATTCTATACTACTAATATTACCGGAAATGAGATGGGACACTATTCAGATTTGAAGAGCTTGCAGAAAAAGGCTTTTGCATGGTATAGGGACAACTTGCAAGGCACGAGCGTTCATAATGGTGTATTGGGTGATATTAGAATAGATAAAGGGTATCAAGAAAATAATATTAAATTTGGCACAAGTGGCAGAAAGAAAATGGAACACACTTCCGCTAAAAAAGAAAAACTTTTTGCATTGCGCTATTTACGTGAAATTATGGAGAATGGTAATTTCGTTACAGAATCTGCGCCGCAAAAAGAAAAACATTCAGACGAGAATTTTTATTATATTCATTCTGCACTGAATGTTAATGGTGAAAAACGTTATGTAGTTGTTACAGTAAGAGAACATAATGATAAATCATTATCATATTATAATCATAATGTTTTTAACGAAAGTGAGTATAAAAAAATAGAGGACGCGTTCAAGCCCTCGGGTTCCGAGCAATTCAAGGCTCAGCCCAGTATCTCAAACAAAACGTCCTCTTTTGCTGATAGTGTATCACAAAAAGCAGATAATTACAAGCAACAAAAAATTGTCAATGGTACACTGAAAGATAAAGGCATGTTTTCCCCAGCGGAAGATGGTTCTTATATTATTACACTTTTCAAAGGTGCAGACGCAAGCACAGTTATCCATGAAACAGGACACTACTTTGCAGAAACTATGATTAACGAAGCACTTGCAGACCCCAGCAATGCAAGACTAAATGCTGATGCAAAAAAACTCATGGAGTATGCAGGCATTGACGCTGACACATGGGCAAGCGGTGACGTTGAAGCAAAGAGAGCCGGGCATGAAAAACTGGCAGAAGCATTTGAAACCTACATCATGGAAGGCAAAGCGCCTAGTGTTGGCTTGCGCGGAGTGTTCCAGAAATTCGCTAATTGGTTATCAGCTATTTATAGCAAGATAGCAAGAAGCGAAAATGCGGCAGAATTGACACCGGAAGTACGGCAGGTATTCGACAGAATGTTGGCGTGCCGTGAAGAAATTGAAGTTATGTCGCGCATGGAAGGTATGTTTGGTGGCTTGCCGGAGAATATAACATCCAAGTTATCAGACCAAAATAAAAAAGCCTTGCAAGATAAAATCTTGAAGGCTAAAGACAAGGCCGTGGATATTCTGACAAGACGTGCAATGGCTGATTTCAGCGCAAAACGCAGAGCTGAAAAGGCTACTTTCATCGAAGAAATACGGCCGCAGATTGAGCAGGCAGTAGCGCAAGAACTTGTCAATCGTGCAAGAGTGCAAGTCGGGCAGGAATTTGGGCAAGAATCAAAACTTGCTAATCCCGCAATTATTGCGAGAAAATACAGGCACGTTTTAGGAAACGTACTGCCAAACTATAATGATATGCTGAACGATACCAACGCCAGCATTGACGATATACTTAATCCGATAGTTGAGTATCTTCAAGCAGAAGTCGACGTATATGGCACACTTTCTAAAGAGCGTGTTGCAAACGCTGAAGATATGCTGATTGCTATGTTCAGCAAGTCAAGACAGAAAACTGTTACCAATCCTACATTCGTTGTTGATGAACACGGCATGGCTCACGCTAACTTCAAGCAGAAAATCAACGAATGGGAAACAATCGAAGCTAATCCGCGTAGGCTTGCAAGAAAATATATTTATGGCAATGAACGCATAAACTATAACGAACTATTAAAAGATACAAACGGAGCTATTGATGATATTTTGAATCCTATTGCTGACAGAATAGAAAGTGAGCTTGCGGAATATCAAGATACAGTCAAGAGTGAGCGTGCGTTTTTCATCAATGGTAAGTGGGGCTACTTCGCCGCAACCAATAGAACAGAAGGCAAGTATGCAAACGATTTTGCAGGCATACCGGACCAGAGCGCAGTCTTGGTTGATTTTGGTGAAATGGGCAAGGACGGCAAACGTCATTGGACTAAACGTGCTTTAGAGCAAGCGGATATTGAAGGCCTTGTATTTCATGAAGCAGGCGACAGTATTCGTAATATTAACTGGGTGTCAAGATACGTTCACGATTACGGCGGCAACATAAGCGACTTGACTAGCAAAAAAGGACGCAGAAGAATTGCCGAAAAGATTGCAAGGGGCGAAGATATAGCAGACTACTACGATTTGCGTAGCACCGGTTTAGATTATGGCGATGCCGAAATTAAGGCAGACTTTAAACATATTGTCGATGAGCTGGACAGACTGCAAGCGTTGAAGCATAGACTTGAAACAGACCCCGAAGGTGTCGACCTGGTAAAAGAAAGTAAGCGCAACCAATTATCGCAGGAGCAGAAAGAACTCTTTGACCAGATCGCAGAGGAAAACGGCTATGCCGGCGGTTACGAAATGGCAAGGGAGATTGTCAAAGGTTATACCGTCAACGAGAATGAGGGCAGCGACGTACAGGACAACTGGGCAAGGAACTATATTCGTAACGGCGGTGACAGAGCGAAACTAAAGAATGAGGAAGGCTTGAAAGAGATTGCCGAAACTTTGGTAGAGGGTGAGCAGCTTACAGAGCTTAACGAGCTTAAAGCCTTGAAGCACGAGCTTGAAACTAACCCGGATAAAGTCGACCTTGTGGAGATGAGCAAAAAGCGTGCCTTGTCTAACGAGCAGAGAGAACTGTTTGACTGGGTGGCTGACAGCTTAGGCTATGACAGCGGCGACGCTATGGCGCAGGATATTTTGACTTCGCCGAGTGAAAGAGCTATGGTGCGTCAAGAGATTGACAAGGCCGTGAACCGCAGATTCCCCGACTTCATGCAGGAGCGTGAACAGGCAAGAGAGGCGGCAAGGGAAGCACTCTATAATGACGAAAGCGGCGAAGTAGTTGCACTTGAACAACAGCTTATTGATGAGGCACTCAATGAAATAAGCGACAAGGATATTAAGCAAAAAGAGCGTGAGAATATTGCTAAAGTGCGGAAGCAGAACGCAGATAATTTTGCTAAACGCTATATTCAGACTTTGCCAGCGGGCGAAGTTATGAAGCCGAGAAGATTTGCTATGGCAGAACGCAGAGCGGCGGCTAATGCAAACAAGGCTGCGAAAGCAGGCCTCTTAGAAGAAGCGGCTATGTATAAGCAACAGCAGATGATTAACCACGCTTTGTATCGTGAAGCAGTCAAGGCAAAACACCAGATTGAAAGCGCAAGGAAGTACGTCAAAAAGCAGATGCACAGCAAGAAAGAAGTATGGGGAACAGAGCAGCACTTCTTCCAAATGTGCGCATTGCTGGAGCGTATGGGCTATCACCGCAAGGACTTTAACACCAACGGCAGAGAAGTGCAGCCGCTTAGCGATTACATTGCAGAGATGCAGGCAAAGTACGGTGATGAAATTATTTCTATGCCGGAGTTTGTTTTGAACCCGAATAATGATTTGACCAACGCGCCGCAACTTAGCCTTGCAAACTATATGGACGTTATCGACGCGCTGAAAAACATTCGTGCTATTGCAAAGCAGGATACGCAGATGAACAAAATCGCCGCCGGCGAAGCCTTTGAAAAGGTTAAGGCTGATACGATAGCGCACCTGCAAGAATTGCCGGTAGAATATGAGGCGGAGATTGGCAGCGACAGCAAAAAGAGCCTGCGTAAGCGAATTATTGACTGGCCTAAAAATATCATAGCTACACTGCGTAATGCTGATAACTTTTTCTTGATGATGGATAATTGGACGGAAGAAGGTTATTTTACTAGGGAGTTTTACAACAAAATCAACCATTGCGCAGACATGGAAAGCACGATGCTTGAAGGTTACCAGAACGAGCTTATAGATGCTTTGCAGAAATGGGAACCGGACAAGAAAACAGGTATTGCGCACAATACAAGAATTTATTACGAAGAGCTTGGCGGCAGCGCAGATAAGCATGCTTTGATTGCTATGCTGTGCAATCTGGGCAGTGATAGTAATGCTGCAAGACTTTGTTCACAAAAACAGGTAGGCGTAAAGAATTCTGATATATGGGTGGAAGAATCGGAGCTTATAGGCAGAGAAGAAGCAATGCTGCAAACCAAACAAAACCTTATAGAGTTTTTGTGTAAGCATCTGACTAAAGAAGATATTGCCTATGCGCAGGCACGTATCAACGCAGCAAGTAAATTCTGGCCTATGCTGGCAGAAGTCAACCGCAGAACAAAAGGCTTTGAGCCGCCGAAGATTGAAGCGTCACCGCTGGTGCTGAAGCTTGCAAGCGGCGAAAGCGTGGTATTTGACGGTGGCTACTTCCCGTTGGAACGCGATACACGCACCGGCAGTATGCCCGGAAAATTCGACAGAATCGACAGCACCGAAGAAGGCAACAGACCGCCACAACGGACTTTGACTACTAATACCGGGTCCAGTAAGTCACGTACTGGCGGCAAATATCCCGTAGACTTATCGCGTGGCAGTGAGGTTACGGCGGTAAAAAGCACTATTCACGATATTTGTTATCGTGAAACAATGCTTGATTTCAGAAAGATACTGAACGATGAGGATATTTACCGCAACATGGTTGAGCGTTTAGGCGATACCAACGTAAGACTTTTTAGAGAGTTTTTGCAGGCTTGCGCTAACCCATACGGCAATAAGACAGCGTACATGGCAGAAAAGACATTTACAAAGATTGCCAACGCTTTACGTAATGCCACAATAAATATGGCTATTCTGTTTAACTTTAAAGCGGCAATGCAGAACACTACTAACATATTTCTTTATGGTAATAGCACAGAAGGCTTTACTCATGCCGACGCTTTCAGAGCTTTACTTCGCAGCTTTACAGGTGAAGGCAGAGCAGAAGTAGACGCTATTTGTGCAAAAAGCGCTTTTATGCGTGAGCGTTCGCAAGCGCCAGACATTACGTTAAGGGATATTCAGAAGCGTTCTGACCTTGACCCGATTGAGAAAAAGACGCTGAAATATGGCGCATTGCTTTTAGGCTACACTGACATGATGACTGCAAAGCCGGTATTTGCAGAAGCATACATGAAGAAAATCAACGAAGGCAAGACAGAGCAGGAAGCACTAGACTTTGCGAATACTGTTATTCGCCGCACGTTAGGCAGCAGCCGTATTCACGATGTATCAAGCCTGCAACGTAGCAGCGGCTTATTCAGAGTGTTTACGATGTTCCAGGGATTTTTCAATACGCAGTTTAACCAATGGGACAGAGAGGCACATATTGTAAAAAGGTTATGGAATAGCGGCGAGAAAAAAGAAATGGCTGAACGGCTGATTGCTTTTGTTGGTGCCAAATTTCTCAGCGTGTGCTTCCTGAACGTGGCTATAGCAGAGCTTTCCTTAACCGCTCCTTTTGAGAAAGACGAGGACGGTTATCGCAAATTGTCAAAAGAGCTTATCAACTACCCGTTGTCTATGGGCGGCCCCGTTGTGCAAGCGGCGAATGTTGGCGTGCAAACCTTGCTAGGTATGAGAAACTACGGCTACAGATTGACAGCGGTGCAAGGCTTGATGGACAAAGGCTTTACAGTTATAAGACGTGCAGGCAAAGTTGCCCGAGGCGAAGAAGGTCCGGGTGAACTAGCAGAGCAGGCGGCGTATGTTTTTGGCGCATGGCGCGGCGTTCCTGCTGGTATCGTCAATATCCTATTCAATAGCCTGGATATTGCTGAGGATAATATGGACTTTGAACTGCAAGACTTGATTAAGCGTCGCCCGCGTTCCGAACGTAAACACGAGCAGTAGCTTATGGTAAAGAAGTAGTAAAATAAAAAAATCTGGCAGTGTAAAAACTGCCAGATTTAAAATGAATATGCTGGTTTATTTTCTTTTGCGTGATATTGATTCGGCTATTTCTGAGCCTGCGCCAAAAACGAGCGTCGCGATTACAGAGAGAATGGCGAGCATTGCTTCAAGCGTGAGATATTGCAGCACAGTTGTGTACCATGTTTCAGCGAAGATGAACCCTGCTATAATGGCGATAGGCACGCAGACCACGAGTGGAAAGCCCATAAACAATGATAAAGAAAAAATGAATGTGGCTATGCCGTTATCGTGAAACAGAAACGCTGCTAACGGCGCTACGCTCGTGATGATTGCAGCGAGTAAGTGAAAGCCAAACCAAATTAGTACAAGCATGATAAGCATAAAAAGTATAGGCATATAAAGCACTCCTTTCTTTGCATTATATTATATTGCAATCGCTATAAAATGTACATAAGAATTTCACAAATGCTCATTGCTAAAGTTAGCAAAATTGTGTGCTAAAATTAAAGAAAGTAAATCATTTAATGTCTATCTAATTTTTAGATAGACATTTTCTTTTTATGAATAAACGAAAGGGGTTGCTATTATGCTTACTCATGTTGACAACAGAATCACATATAGTGGCAACGGAAACGCGACAGAGTTTGCGTATCAGTTTAAAATTTTAGACCGGACGGACATAAAAATTTTATTGACTGACGCAGACGGCAAAGAAAAGCTGCTGACTAAAGATTATTACGTTGATGTTGAAAAGAATGTTGTACGTTATCCAGGTTATGCAGTCGGCGCAGAAGTGCCGGAGAGTGAACGGCCGCCGGTGTTGCCGACAGGTTGGAAACTGACGATTTATAGGGAAGTGCCGGTAACGCAGGAAACGGATTTGCCCGACCAATATCCTTTTAACCAGGTTGAAGATATTGGCGATAAACTGACGATGATTGCGCAGCAGCTTACCGACGTTACCAGCAGAAGCTTAAAAATCAGTGTAAGTAAAAGTGCTGATATAGATGCTACGATTCCGTGGGATAATGGCAAAAGTTTTAGAATTAGCGATGACGGTACTAAAATTGTTGCTATGGAAAATCCGGAATCAGTCCTTGCTGAAAATAAAGCAACGCTTGAAGCAAGTAAAGCAGCAAGAGATGAAGCAAAAAGGGCAATGGCTATTGCTACAACTGCTGCAACTAACGCAAATGTTAGTGCAGCTAACGCAGCAGATAGCGCAGAGCTTTCTCAAAACAGTGCGACTGATGCTGCAAGAATGGCTGATAAGGCGGCTGGCTATGTATCAAATGTGACTGTTTGGGATAGCGCTACAGAGTATAAACCGCCAGATGTAGTCATGACTAGCGACGGCAGCACATATCGTTGCATAAAAGCTAATGCAAATACCCCCCCTCAATCTTCTGCGGATTGTTGGGCAATCACAACAAGCGTAGCAGCAGAGACATTTGAGTATGACGAAAAAGGGGATTTAATGCCATTGATATTACCACGAACATCTAGTGTGTGGGAAGCGATAAATGGTGAAATTATCCCTATTGCATTATAAATAAAGGAGTGATGATATTATGACAACACCAAACATCGTACCACGTGGAAACGGCGAAGGTGGTATTGGAACGAATGAGAAATTTTGGAAAAACGGCTACTTTGAGAATTTGCAGACACGTGGCGGAGCTGTTGCTACGGAAAGTTATGTGCAACAGAAAACAGAAGAACATAACAGCGCTGCCTTGGTACATACTGCTAACCTTGCTAGTAAGGCTGAAGCGGAAGCCGGCACCAATTCATCTAAATTCATGACACCTGCGAGGGTTAGCGACGCGATAAAAAACTTTGCTGGTGCTGATTTAACCGGCATGATATTTGCGTTTGCCGGCAACACTTTACCCGACGGCTATTTACTCTGTGACGGCTCACAGGTAAGCCGCACAACGTACAAAAAACTGTTTGATGTAATTGGTACTACCTATGGAGCAGGTGACGGAACAACTACGTTTACATTGCCAAATTTGATTGACAGATTTTTAGAGGGCTGTTCCGCAGCGGGGCAATACCGAGATGCTGGCTTGCCGAATATTGAAGGCAAAGCCATGATTAGAACCGGTTCTCACGCAGGAGGTGAAACTATTGCAGAGCATCAAGAAGGTGCTTTAAATGGTGTAATTAGGGAGAGCGGTAATGTTGTTTGGTTCAGTGCTCTTGCCCCTGCTGAGAATACATCAAAATATCCTTTAGATTCTCTTTATTTCGACGCTTCCCAAGCCAACGCCATTTATGGCGCATCATCCACCGTTCAGCCACCTGCTGTAACCATGCGTTACATCATTAAATATTAATAAGGAGGAAACACCGAATGAAATATGTGTATAAGTATGATGAAAAAACAAAAGAATACTTAGGCAAGACAGAGGCACTTCTTGACCCGTTGGAAACTCAACTGCAACAGAAGGAAATCTATTTATTGCCTGCTGATGCAACATTTTCTGCGCCTACTTTGCAAGAAGGATATGTAAGTGTATTTAAAGAAGGTGCTTGGGAGAATATTGAAGATAACCGAGGTAAAGAATATTGGTTACAAGACGATGCGTATGGTACGCCCGCACGCAAGATGGAAACCTTAGGAGCACTTCCGGCTGATGCTATGTTCACCCAACCTAAGAAAATGCTTGAACAGGTGAAGCAAGAGAAAATTATAGAACTCAAAATTATGCGTGATACAGCAGAGGTTGAGCCTATTACCTATAACGGCAACAGTTATGATTATGATGACAAGGCAAGGGAGCGTATCAACGCTGCCATTATCGCCTTAGATGTACAGGGAGCTGATGCATCTATTGATTGGACTACGGCAGATAACGCCGATGTTAAGGTAACAGCCAACGATTTACGTATGGTAATCGCAATGGTCGCAAATCGCTCCAATGCCTTACATATAGCCTATCGCGTGGCAAAAGCAAAGGTTGAGCAGGCAACAACTGTTGCTGAGGTCGAGGCTGTTACATTAGATGCTTAGCAACAAAATAAATAGGAATGAGGTGTTTTATGATTGAATCAACTATGCAGACCGTGATAAATATTATTGCTGGTGCTGTTATCTCTTATCTTTTTGCTTTATACCGTGCGAAGAAGAAGGAAAATAATGCTTTGAAAGCAGGGCTGCAAGCATTACTCCGTGACAGAATTATCCAGGCTTACAATCACTACGTCCAGGATAAAGGCTGGATACCTATTTACGCAAAAGAAAGCATTGACGCTTGCTACAAAAGCTATGAAGCGCTGGGCGATAATGGCGTGATTGACAGTCTGATGGAGCAATTAAATGAACTGCCTAACTATGATTTAAAAGGACATGATGAAAAATGCAAGGAGTGTAAGTGTCATGCGTAAATTGCTTAATATGTTAAAGAAAGATGATAATACGCTGAGTATCGGCAGACTGTGTGCTGTGCTGGCGTTCATCTTGTTTAGTGTAATTTCTCTTTACCTTGCGTTTTTTGTAAAAACGTGGGGGAACTATGAAGCCTTTGCTATGGCTTGTGTATCTTTTATGCTTGCTCAGCTTGGGAACAAGTACGTTGAAACAAAGATGATTAAGGTAAAAAATGAGGAGTGAAATTATGAGTAATTGGAATAAGAACCTTGCGAAAGAAATCGCAAAAGGTTTAATTAACACAGGAATCGAAGGCGGCTATGACAGCGTGGCAAAAAGCACTGCATATGATTATCCGTCAATAGGCGTGAGCCAATGGGAAGGCAACAGAGCTGATGAGCTTTTGAGAGCTATTCCCGGCGGTGAAGAATTTGTCGGCAGAACCTATATTGATATTAAGGCAAGCGGCGAATTACCAATGCTGAAAGAGCTTTTGAGAAGCGACGCAGGACAGCAGGCGCAGTTAGAACAGTTGTCACGTGACTGCCTGCAATATGTCGAGGTGCTTCAACAGGTGCCGACGTTGGATGATACACGCTGCCTTATTTATGCTGGCATGTGGTGTCCGACTAGCACTTATGTTGTAAAGCGTTTCCTGGAGAATCGTTTTGAGCGCGTCAACCTGCGTAGTCTGGAGGCACTTTACAAGCTGTTTAAGAATTACTATTGGATTGCTGCCGATGTTGGTGAGATGTATAGAGCAGGTTACGCCAATAGAGCGGAAGCTACGTATCAGTATGTTGCCGGCATTGATTTAACTACACCGTATGGCGTACCTGCGTATGGCTATGCAGGAAACGGAAGATAGGAGGAAAGAAAAATGAAAAAGTTGTTTATCTCTTGCCCTATGAACAGAAAAGCCTTTGAAGAGATTGTAGAAGTAAGAAAAGAAGCAATCAAGTTGATGAAAGAGAAATTCCCAAACGAAGAATTTGAGGTGCTGAAAACTTTCTTCGATTTTGAAGAAGGTACGCATCCTTTAAAGTATATGGCTGAATCTATCCGGATGTTGGCCGACGCTGATATTGCTTACTTTGCAAAAGACTGGAGCGAAGCCCGTGGATGTAAAATTGAACATGAATGTGCTGTTGCTTACGGTATTGAAATCGTGGACGAGTACGCAGACTTAGAAAGATTGAAATAATGGGAGGTGATACAATGGAAGAACTTAAAGCATTTGTTATTGACAAGAAATTTGTTGTTGGTTTAGTTGCAGGCTTTGTATTGGGTGCGTTGCATCATTACTTTGCTCTCTAATCTGAATATCTAACTACAAGAAGGCGCAAATTGCACAAAAATACTTCGCCTATGAGTGCTTTGAAATTAGCACCGCTTACGATTTGTCCTGCGGCGAGCTAAAGCCGCTTGTAGGCGAAGTTTGTGCGTCTGACGCGATTTATAATATTTTGCAAATACAGGTATTTATATGAGGTAATAATGAAAGATGAAACAAGACGTAAGATTGATAAAGCTGTTAAGATTAGTCTTATTGTTGCTGGTCTTTTGCTTATCTGTAATGACGTGTACTGGCGTTGGCACGGCGGAAGCGGCACCCAAGCAAATAACGCTGTCAATCGAACAGTGGAATCAATTCAAAAATCAAACAAATCTGCTGGAAGCGAAATTGAATCTAGCAGACGAGAAATTGAAACAGCAGAAAAACACGTCAACAGAACTGCTGACGCAATTAAGCGAAGCGAAGAAACAGCTCGCTCTAACGCAAGAAGCACTGACGAACTCCAAGCGCTCATTAGTGAATGCAAAGGAATCGTTGAAGCGCAGCGAGAACTTATACGAGAAGTTGAAGCTGCAAATGGAATCGGAACGCCAGAAGGCAAAGAGGGTTAAGCACCAGCGGAACTTATATGCTGGTTGCGTAATCTTCGCAGTTGTTTATGCAGCTGCGAAATAAAAATACGGATGGTGAAATGATGGAAGAAAAGGAACTGGTCCCCGCCGGTCTAGTAACGATGTTGCTGACCGGCTATCTTAGAACAATTTATATTATGGCAGCAGGCTGGGTATTGACCACAGTTGCGTTGCTTGGGTACATATTTCTGAGTAGGTGATAACAGCATGAATGAGATGCTACGAAAGACGCGCGAATGGCTGAACTGTTCAACGCGACGTTCTTTCAGTGCGGTTCTCCACGAAGCAAAAATTACGCCGCGTCAGATGCAAGTTTGTGAGCTGAAATTTGTAAAAGGTTTGACCAATTACCAGATAGCAGCAGAGCTGAATGTATCTGACAAGACAATAGAAAAGGAATTAAACCGTGCTTATAAAAGCATTACAAATGTTTTAAAATCCCTCTAATCAGCCGCCCTGTTTCGGGGCGGCTTTTTACTTGCCAAAAATAGGGAAAGCATAGGGAATATCAAGGGAACATTTTTTCTCCGCTGCCTTATAATAAAATCATAAGGAGTGAGCGGCTATGAATATCATGGAACAAAAAACTACAAGCATCAACGTGCAGCAGCCACAACAATTCTTGGCACAGCTCGAAGGGCAGAACATCTACCAGCTTAACGGCTTTGGCTTTGGCAATAGTAACCGCGTGCAGGTTGGCGTGACGCTGCAAGCGTATAACGAACTGAAAGCAATGTGTCAGCAGTATTATGACAAGCTTGTGGAAGTTGGCGTTATCCAAAAAGAAAAAACGCCCGCGGAATTGCAGGCTGAACAAGCACAGATGATGGCTAATATGTTGGCTGTCGTGAAGGAATTAAAGTCTGAAGTGGAGGCACTAAAAAATGAACGTAGGAACAATAGCGAAGTGGTTGAATCTGCCGCCGGAGAAGCAGACAGCACTTGAAAAGGCGTGGGAGGTAGCTAGTGTAGCGGCGCAAGGAGTTAGCAGCAGAGAGGACGCTATGCGCGTTCTGGCAGAGAAGAATATCGGCGCTGATATTCTTGATAAGGCCGCAGGCTATTTGAATAACCCAATCGCCAGCGTAGCGGCTCAGGCTATGGGTATCAACCTTGATAAGATGAGGCAAGACATTAACAGCCTGCGTGGTGCGACGGGCGCTGCATTTAATGCGTTGCCGCCACAACAACAGCAGCAGGCTAGTAGCTTAGATGCGCAAATGGATGCGCTCCGTAAAGGATTGCAACAGCTCAAATGAGCTGAGGTAATAAAACGTTCAAGGAAAGGAGATAAGTACCATGAACGAAAATATGACTATTTCTAATTTCAGCGGCTGGGGTATCGTTATTTTCTTCGTTATCATCATTGCTGCTTTTGCCTGGTTCGTGCGTGACGGCCGCGACCGTTATCCGGGTTATGGCTGCGCCGCAGTTACGAACTGCCAGGTGGAACGTCAAGGCTTGGTTAGCGCGGCGGAGACGAACTACCGCATTATTGACGAATCGCGCAATACTCGCGACGCACTGAGCGCACAGATGAGGGCACAGTGGGATGCACAACAGGGCGAGAAAATCTTTGATTTGAAAATTAACGCACTGGCTATGCAGAACGAATCTAATCTGAAGCTCATGCAGAAGGATGCTACCATTGAGCGCATGACTCTTGCAGCTAACCTGGATGCTAAGCTGAACGCTCTTGCAGCAGCTATCGGCAATATCAATTGCCAGATGCTGAAGAAGCCGGAGGTTACTGGCGTCGGTGTATGCTGCCCGCCGCAGGCTATCTTAAACGGCCTTGGCGTGCAAAGCCTTGCTCAGTTGCAGGGCTGCCAGACTGCTATGTAATTCCGTCCTAACGGCGGCACAGGGGACGGAGTAATCTGTCCCCTTTCTCTTACACGTGCGGAGGTATAGCGATATGAAACGAGACGAATCTAATCTTGTTAGTTTGCTTATTGGTATAGGCATAGGCTGGCTAGGCTTTACCGCAGATGGTCAGCAAGTAGTGCGGAACGTACTGCACACGGTAAAAACGAAGTATCAAGTCGTTGACGCTAACGAAAAGAAAGAAGGGAACGAAGATGTTAAAGAATCCGAATAACTGTCATTATAAATCTAGCCTTGATGTGGCTGCTACTAATCAAGCAATTTTAGCTGATGGCCTTATCAATTTTGATATTATCAATACCAATACTGGTGTGAGTATCGACTATTCTACAGGCAAGGTTGTAACCTTAAAGCAACCTGGACTGTATCACGTTGACCTGCAAGCCACGGTTGAGCCGACGGCGGCAGGACTGGTTACAATGAACCTGCTGAAAGGCGGCGTTGTTATCCCCGGCAAGAATCCTGCTGCGGCAGCAACTGCGGTCGGCAGCGCCGTAAGCTTGACGACTGCGGCCGATATTTATATTCCGTGCTACGGCGTTCCCGCTACAATCAGTGCGCAAATTGATGTAGCAGGCACTGTTGATAGTGCGACTATGGTAGTAACAAAAATGGCTTAAAGGCGGTGAACTGCTATGCACAAAAGATTTACGTATTATTGGCATGAGGCCCAGGGCAACGAGGTTAAGCAGCAGGAATTAGAGGACATTGTGTGTGACGCTCTCGATGAGTTGAAAATGCACTGCCCTAAGCTCTATTGGGATACTATGTATAAGATGCACTGCGCTGTGTACGGCCCGCATTTTGACGAGCACCTAGCAAAGAAAGCTGTTGCCGGGATGAAGAATGTTGACGGCACGTGCGGTGAGCATTGGACATATGAGCAGACAAGTCAGCTCGCAGACCAGCAAGGCATAACACAAAAAGCTGATTGGTACTATGTCATGAATATGCTCTACTCCGACTACTCCGAGATTTACGGCAGCGACATCAATATGTATATCCGTGTAGCAAAAGCCTATATGCGCGACCCTGACGCACCGGAAGGCAAGGTGTTTGACTTGTGGCTTGCGCAGATGGAAGCCTAACTATAAGCCTTAAAGCGATATGAGCACATATAAAGTACATATAGTATGTAACAGGTATGTAACAAATAGCGTGAAGGATGGCTTAAAATAAGGGTGCTCAATTTACCAAACGTTAATTTTTGGTTTACTGTCAAGCACCAATCACAAACACAAATCGCACAAATTACTCCGCAACTGTTTCGGTTGCGGAGTTTTTGTATTTCCGGGCTAAGCTGATTCGGATTGAAAATGTAATTTTAACTAAGCGCTTTGTTTCAGTAGTCGTAGTAAACGAAAATAGCACACCTCATAATGCTTTCGGTATTTCAAAGGAATTTACGGTTTATGAATATAAGTTGCCTCATCAAACAGTATAGTCAGATATTTTGGAATTGTGCTTTGCTCAAATGTTAATAAGTTTACATAAAGAAATGCTCGTGGTTAAAATTATATAAAAATGTAATTTTCGCTTGTCAAAAACCTATGAAACATATATACTAAAACAAATCGGTCTATTTTCGGACTGAAATAGTATATATGTTTTGAAAGGGGTATTGTTTTGTTTACAAGTATGTTTTTTTATTTATTAATCTGCCTGTTGCTTTTTGGCATTGGTGATGTGTTGGGTGTTGCAACAAAGGCAAAGGTATCTGCTGTATTTGTCAGCCTGATGCTTTTCCTTGTTGGTTTTATGACAGGTGTTCTGCCGCCGGATATTATCAAGCTTGCCGGTCTTACTGACGTAGGTAAATGGTCTTTGATTTTCGTAGTATTCAGCATGGGTACCAGCCTGAATATTAAGCAGCTGATTGCTGAATGGCGTACAGTTGCAGTTGCTGTTTTATCCATGATTGTTTTGATTGCCGGCAGCGTTGTGCTGATTCCCGTAATCGGCTATCAGGAAACTATTGTCAGCATTCCTATTATCAACGGCGGTATCGTTGCTACTCAGATTATGACCAGCGCTGCTATGGATAAAGGCTTTGCTATGGCTGCTGCTTTGGGTACTGTTTTGTACGCTGTGCAAAAATTCTTTGGTACTCCTGTTGCTTCTTACTTTGGCCTGCGTGCTGCTAAGGAAGCATTGGCGGAATTCCGTCGTACCGGTGTTAATCCTTATGCACCGAAGGAAGAGGTGCATGGCGGTGCAGTTCCTAAAGAAACCTTCTTTGAAAAACACAAAAAATTCTATGGTCCTTTTGCTTCTCTGACTATCGCAGCCTTCTTCAGTTGGCTGGCATTCGTTATCGGAAAATATACCGGTCTGAGCGCTACTATTTGGTCTTTGATTTTAGGTGCAGTAATTGGCAGCACCGGCCTTGTTCCGCCGAAAATCTTGGATCATGCAAAATCCTCCGGCATCTTTAACGTTGGTGTATTTGCGGTAATTATTCCTTCTCTGGCAAAAATTAAAGTCAGTGATTTGCTTGTATTGAGCTTTAATACCATTATGGTATTTATCGTGGTATTTGCTGTACTTTTCCTGTTCTTCTATATTCTGCCGCTGTGGAAAATCCTGGGCAACAGAAACCTGGCTATGGGCGTAGCCGTAATGCAGCTTTTGGGCTTCCCGGCAACCTATCTGGTAGCAAACGAAATTGCGATTGCTACAGGCGAAACGGAAGAGGAAAGGCAGGTTGTCAACGACGCCATTATGCCGAAATATCTTGTAGGCGGTTTTGCTACCGTTACTACTTTCTCGGTAATTACTGCCGGTATTTTAGAGAAATTCCTGTAAGTTGGTAAAGGAGAATAGCAATGAAATTTGATGCACAAAATTATCCGTATGCTTCTAAACGTAGTGTTGTTTATGCTAAAAACGGTATGGTATGCGTAGGTAATCCTACCGCTGCTTCCGCAGGCCTGCAAACCTTGCTTAAGGGCGGTAACGCAATTGATGCTGCTATTACTGTTGCAACCTGCCAGCCTGTAGTTGAGCCTACCGGCAATGGCCTGGGCAGTGACTGCTTTGCACTTATCTGGTATAAGGGCAAGCTGTATGGTATTAACGGCAGCGGTCCGGCGCCGATGGCTGCTTCTATCGCAGCCCTGAAGGAACGTGGCTTTGATAAAATTCCTCCCTATGGTGTTGAGCCGATTAACGTTCCGGGTGCTGTAGGCGCGTGGATGGAAATTCATAAAAATTTTGGCAAGCTGCCTATCAAAACTGTTATGGAACCATCCATCAACTATGCGGAAAACGGCTATCCTGTTTCTCCGAACATGAGCCGCCTGTGGGAAGAGGCTGACGGCTTCTATACCAAATATAAAGACAGACCGGAATTCAAAGGCTGGTTTGATACCTTTGAGCCTAACGGACATTGGCTCCAGCCGGGCGAAGTATTCAAGAATCCCGATATGGCTAAAAGCCTGCGCCTGATTGCCGAAACCTATGGCGATGCTTTCTATAAAGGTGAGCTGGCAGATAAGATTGACGCTTTTATGCAAGAACATAACGGCTTCCTGCGCAAGAGCGACCTTGAAGCCTACAAACCGGAATGGGTTGAACCGCTGAGCGTTAACTATCGCGGCTACGACATCTGGGAGCTGCCTCCTAACGGTCATGGTATTACCGTACTTATGGCATTGAACATTCTTAAGGGTTACAACTTTACTGAGCGCGATACCGTAGAAACAATGCATAAGCAAATCGAAGCTATGAAGCTGAGCTTTGTTGATACTAAAGAATATGTTGCCGAGCCTTCCTACATGAAGGTTACTGCCGAGCAGCTTTTGAGCGAGCGTTATGCCGCAGACCGCCGTGCTCTGATTAATGATAAAGCACTGGAGCCGGTTGTAGGTGACCCGCGTTACAGCAGCACTGTTTACTTCTGCACCGCTGATGCCGAAGGTAATATGGTCAGCATGATTCAGAGCAACTATCGTGGCTTCGGCAGCGGTATCGTTGTTCCCGGTACTTCGATTTCCTTTAATGACCGTGCCGAGAACTTCTCCTTTGATGAAAATCATCCGAATGCACTGCAGGGTGGCAAGCGTCCGTACCATACCATTATTCCTGCCTTCATGACCAAGGATGGTCAGGCTGTGAGTGCCTTTGGTATTATGGGTGGCTTTATGCAGCCGCAGGCTCATGTTCAGGTTGCTATGAACATGATTGATTTCGGCCTGAATCCGCAGCAGGCGTTGGATGCGCCGAGATGGCAGTGGATTGGCGGTAAAACTGTAGAAGTTGAGCAGGATACTCCTAACCACATTATCCGTCAGCTGCAGCGTATGGGCCATAACGTTGTGGTTCAGCCCGACCCGTATCATATGGGCCGCGGACAGATTATTATCCGCGATGAGGATGGCGTGCTGTGCGGCGCAACCGAAAAGCGTACAGACGGACAGATTGCCTGCTTCTGATTTAACAGCAGCTTAATAAAAAACTATTTCCCCGGTATTGCGTATTTGCGCGATATCGGGGATTTTTGCAATGATGAAGAAGTTAAGCCTGCCGATATCTGTGGTAAAAAAAGAAGCTCTTTAAATTTTGCAATATCTTTGTGAAAAACAAAAATAAAAAAAGGATTTTGGATATACTTGCAAGAATTAATAATAGTTACGAAGCTGTGTGAAGGAGTGAAAGCATATGATAGTAGGCATAGGCTGTGATATTATCGAAATAGAACGTATTGCCCGGGCAATAAAGAGCGAATCTTTTATCCGGCGAGTGTTTACTGCTGAGGAAGCTGCCTATTGTCAAAGAAGAGGACAGCAAGCGGCAGCAAGCTTTGCAGCACGCTTTGCTGCTAAAGAAGCAGTGCTGAAAGCATTGGGAACCGGTCTGCGCGAAGGCTCGCTGCAGGAAATAGCCGTAGACAACGATGGGCTGGGCAAGCCTTTAGTACAGCTTAGCGGTCACTTTGCGATGCTGGCAAAACAGCTTGGAGTAAAAAATATACAAATCAGCTTAAGCCATAGCAGAGAACTTGCTACGGCGTATGTAATAATGGAGGATGGAAAATGAAATTAGTAAACGTACAGGAAATGAAACAGCTTGATCAACTGGCGACAGCGGAATATGCTGTACCGGGAATCTTATTGATGGATAATGCAGCGCAGGCTGTTGCCGATGCTGTTAATGACAGCTTGGATGAGCTGGATGGCGAAAGCGTAGTTGTTTTTTGCGGTGGCGGCAATAATGGCGGCGATGGCTTCGGTGCTGCTCGTTGGCTGCAAAATTATGGTGCAAGAGTGCGCGTTTTTGTCGTAGGCAAGGCACTCGAGGCTGTGACTGGTGATGCTGCGGCAGAGCTTGCAATGCTGCAAAAAACTGATGCTAAGGTAGAGGCTATTGCCGGCGAGGATGACTGGGTAGTAGCAGAGCTGGCTGCCGCAAAGGCTGATATTTTGGTTGATGCTTTAGCAGGAACCGGCTTTCATGGCGAGCCGGAGGGCGATTTGCTGCGTGCCTGCAGACTGATGAATGACAGCGAAAAATATATTGTTGCTGTTGACGTACCGACAGGTGTAAATGCAGACAATGGTGCTGTTTCTGAAAATGCTGTACGTGCGGATAAAACCGTGATGATGGCTTTGTTAAAAACCGGTCTTTTGCTCTATCCCGGCCGTGAATATTGTGGTGACATTGAGCTGGCAGATATCGGTATGCCTGCAAAAATGGTAGAGGAATGTGCCAGCAAAAAATATCGTCTGACAGACGATATTGTGCGCGAGCTGCTGCCGCTGCGTAAAGCAGATGCGCATAAGGGCGATGCAGGACGTGCTGTTATCTGTGCCGGCAGCCCCGGCTTCACAGGTGCTGCTGCTTTGAGCAGCTACGCTGCGGTTAAGGCTGGTGCAGGCTTGGTAGCGCTTTATACTCCGCTCAGCAGCCGTGATGTGCTTGCAGGCAAGCTTACTGAGGTTATGGTGCACGGCTTGCTGGAGCGTATGCCCGGTATCCTTGGCGGCGGCGCAACAGGCGATGTAGTAAAAAATGCTAATGCTGCCGATGTACTGGCAATCGGCCCCGGCTTAGGCACAAGCGAAAGCACACAGCAGGTGGTGCGTGATATTCTGCTGCAGGTGCAGGTACCTGTTGTTATTGATGCGGACGCATTGACAGCATTACAGGGACATACGGAAATTCTGACACAGATGCAGGCAGCAAAGGTGCTGACTCCGCATCCCGGTGAGATGGCACGTCTTATCGGCAAGGAAATCAGTGAAATTAATGCTGACCGTATCAATATTGCAGCACAATATGCTCAGGAATGGAATGCTGTGCTGGTGCTCAAGGGAGCACCTACCGTTATTGCCTGCCCAGATGGCACTGTTTATGTCAACAGCACAGGCTCCAGTGCTTTGGCTACAGGTGGCAGCGGTGATGTGCTGACAGGTATCATTGCCGGTCTGGCAGCGCAGGAGATTACTCTGCAGGAGGCTGCTGTGTGCGGTGTTTATCTGCACGGAAAGGCTGCGGATATCAGCGGTATTGATATCGGGCTGGCAGCAGGTGAGCTGGCGCAGTTTTTGCCGGAGGCTCGCTGTGAGGTTTTGAAGGGTAATTAATGCTTTACCGGTAATTTTGTTTACAGACTTCTGTAATTAGTGTTAAAATAAATTGTTGAAGTAAAATCTTCGGTAAGAGTGTGTAAGTTTGCGAGGTGGAACTATTGCGCAAGATTTTCCTGCTGACGCTGCTGGCCTGCTGTATGCTTTTAGGCGCAGTTGCTCAGGCGGCGCAGATAACAGATGTAAAATGGGGTGTCAATAAAGCAGACGTTCTGCGTATTGTTGTTGATGTAACGGATACTGCAGGCTATGCTGTTGATATGGAAGGCGATACGCTGAATCTGACGGTGAATGCTGATAAGGGAGCGCAGGTGCCGCATAGTAAGGCTGTAAAAAGCTCTTTGGCTGATTCCTTGAAAATTGTTGATAAAGGCAGCTATACGGTGGTGCGTGTACCGCTGAAACAGCGCCTGCTGGAAAAAAGCTATAAGGCTTTCGTCTTAAAGAAGGATCCTGCAACAGGCCGTCCCTTCCGTGTAGTGCTTGATGTTACGCCGCGCCAGGCTTCCTACAGCGGTTCCGGTGCAGCAACCACCGTTGTAAGCAACAGACCTGTAGTAAGCAACCGTCCGACAAAAAATAACAGCAGTATCAAGAAAAATACCGTTATAAAAACAAGTACCGCAGCGGATAAGAAAGCGGATAAAAAGAAGAGCAGCAGTAAAAAGAAAAACGATAATAAGAAAAATACTGCTGCTGCCAAAACAGAAACAACAGTAAATAAACCGGTTAATAAATCTGATGCTGATAAGCTTGCGGTAATCAAAGGAAACGGCAGGTTCAGTACAAGCGGTGGCCTTGACGGTAAAATTATTACCTTAGATGCAGGTCATGGCGGTAGCGACCCGGGCGCTATCGGCAGTGATGGTACCAAAGAAAAAAATATCACCTTGGCTATTACAAAAATAGTTAAGGAAATTCTGGAAGATAAGGGTGCCAAGGTTTATATGACGCGTACTACCGATGTTGATGTATTCGGACCTAATGCCAGTGATGCCGAAGAATTGCAGGCACGTGTAAATGTTGGTGAAAAATATAATTCGGATATGTTCGTCAGCCTGCATATTAATTCTTCGGTAAATAAGAATATCGGTGGTTTTTCTACATACTACTATCCGAAAACCGATAATGATTTGCGCTTAGCCAAAAATATCCAAAATAAGCTGGCTGCTAATTTTGGTGTAGATGATTTGGGTGTACGTCAGGCAAACTTTTATGTTATCAAGCGTATCAGTATGCCGGCAGTTTTGGTAGAAATGTGCTTCATCAGTAATGAAAAGGAGCTGACCTTGATGAAGGGACAATGGTTCCAAAAGAAGACGGCTCGTCTGATTGCTGAAGGCATTGAAAAATATTTTGCATAATACGGAGGCGGCAAGAATGAGAAAGCTAATTTTATTGATGCTGCTTTTGTGTGCAGTAATAGCAAGCGGTTGCAGTGAAAATGTTCCGCCGAAAGAGGATGCTAAGAATGCGGCAACTGCTGCAGTGCAGGAAAAAAAGGATATCAGCTTTATTGTTTATCGTGCAGCTTCCGATGGCAGCGAAAAGCTGTTGCCGGAAAAAATTACGATGAAGGATAACGGCAAAAGTTTGCCGGAAAATGCTTTGATTGCTTTGGTGACTACTAAACCGCAGGACGCGAAGATGGATGATGTTGTACCTATCGGTACTAAGGTGCGCAGTCTTAAAATTGAGCAGGACGGCACTGCCTATGCTGATTTTACGCGCGAGCTGGCAAAGAAGGGACAAGGCTCCTATGGTGAGATGATGCTTTGCTACGCTATTACCAATACCTTGACAGAGTTTCCGGAAATTAAACGGGTACAGATTCTGATAGAAGGTAAAAAGGCTATTACCTTGAGTGGTCATATGGATATTGAGGATCCGCTGACGCGTAATACAACTTTATTGTAAAAAACAAAGAAGCGGTACTGGTAAGTCTGGTGCCGCTTTTTCAAATTATTGATTACTATGGCAAGTGTTTTTGCCAAATGTGAGGAGAGTTGGTTATGGAAATTTATTTGCAGGACAGCGCTGCAACAGAAGCCTTGGGAAGACTTTTGGGCAAGCATGCAGCAAGCGGTGACGTTTTCTGCCTGAGCGGTGACTTGGGCGCAGGCAAAACACTGCTCAGCCGTGGTGTTGCTGTGGCCTTGGGTGCTGAGGCTGAGGATGTCAACAGTCCGACCTTTGCTATTATGAATGTTTATCAGGGGCGTGAGCTGGAAATAAGGCATTTTGATTTATATCGCCTCAACCGTCCGGAGGAGCTGGAGGACATCGGCTTTGAGGAATATGCCGGAGGCGATGGAGTAACATTGATTGAATGGGCTGAGCTGTTTAAGGAGGAGCTGCCGGAGGAATATCTGCAGATTACTTTGCTGCATGATGGTGAAGGCCGTCGTGCCGTGCTGCAGGCTCAGGGTGAAAGATATGAAAAACTGCTGCGGGAGGTAGAAGAAGATGCTGACTTTGGCAATTGATACGGCCACCAAGGTGTGCACGATTGCATTATGCCGTGATAAGGAAATTTTAGCTGAATATACGATAAATATGGGGATGACACATAGTGAAGGCTTGCTGCCGCAATTAGACCAGCTGCTGCAACGTACCGGCGTACAAAAGCAGGATATTGAGCTTTTGGCTGTCAGCATGGGACCCGGTTCTTTTACCGGTTTGCGTATCGGTCTGGCAACGGCAGAGGCTATGGCCTACAGTTGGCAGTGCTGTCTGCACGGTGTTGATACTTTAAAGGCTATGGCTTATAATATTCAGCTTGAAGGCAGGGTGCTGTCACCGGTGCTGGATGCACAAAAGGGCAATTTTTATCAGGCCTTATATGAATGGCGTAGCGGTGAGCTTGTAGAGCTTGCACCTGTTGAGGTTGTCAGTGCGGAAAAAGCATTAGAAAGAATTGCGTTGCAGGGAACACCTGCGTTGCTTTTGGGCGAGTGCACCAAGCTTGCGAAAAACGGTCTGCCTGATTTTATCAGCGTGGCACCCGAAGCATTGCGTATGCCTAAAGGCAGCTCTGTTGCTTTGGCTGCCTTGGCAGAATTTAATGCAGAAAACGATAAGAAAATTTTTGGCCTGGAGCCATACTATATCAGAAGATCGGAGGCTGAGGAATTGTGGGAGAAGAAGCACAAGCAACAATAAGCTTCAGAGCAATGACGGAAGCAGATATTCCGGCTTTAGTTGCCATAGAGGCACAATCCTTTTATGATGCCTGGAATGAAAATATGCTGCGTAATGAAATAGCCAACGAGCTGACTACCTATCTGGTAATGGAATGTGCCGGCAAGCTCGTAGGCTATGCTGGTTTTTGGCTGGTGGCAGGCGAAGCGCAGATTACCCGTGTGGCTGTTGCCGATGAAGAACGTGGCCAGGGTTATGGCACACGCCTGACTGCAGCTTTGGTAAACAAGGCCTGGGAGCTGGGCGCTACGGCTATGACGCTGGAGGTGCGCGAAGGCAATATTGCCGCACAGAAGGTTTATCTGACCTGTGGCTTTGCCAGCGAAGGCATTCGTCCGAATTATTACGAAGACAATCATGAAAATGCAGTTATAATGTGGCTGTATAAAGAAGGAGCAGGCCATGAATAAAGAGCAGAAGGATGTATATATTTTAGGTATTGAAAGCAGCTGTGATGAAACTGCGGCTGCCGTAGTAAAGAACGGGCGTGAGGTACTGAGCAACATTATCTCCTCCCAAATCGTTATTCACCGCAAATTCGGCGGCGTTGTGCCGGAAATTGCTTCGCGTAAGCATATCGAGAATATTATGCCTGTTATTGACGAGGCTTTATCTCAGGCTGGCGTCGGCATGGAGCAGATAGATGCTGTTGCCGTTACCTACGGACCTGGTCTGGTTGGCGCGCTGCTGGTCGGCCTTTCGGCTGCCAAGGCGCTGGCCTGGGCAACTGATAAACCGTTGATAGGTGTCAACCATCTCGAAGGCCATGTGTTTGCCAACTTTTTGGCAGACAGCGAACTGAAGCCGCCGTTCATGGCGCTGGTTGTCAGCGGCGGACACACGGCGCTGCTGAAGGTTACCGGCTATAACAGCTTTGAGCTTTTGGGACAGACACGTGATGATGCGGCAGGCGAAGCCTTCGATAAGATTGCCCGCGTTATGGGGCTGCCTTATCCCGGCGGTCCGGAAATAGAGCGTCTGGCATTGGACGGCAATGACCATGCTATTGATTTTCCGGTAGCACGTCTGGATAAGCCTTACGAATTCAGCTTCAGCGGTCTGAAATCTGCCGTAATCAATTATCTGCACAACCAGCAGCAGGCAGGCCGTGAGGTGAACCGCAGCGATGTTGCGGCCTCCTTCCAGCGTGCGGTTGTAGATGCATTGGTTAAGGAAGCGGTGCATGCAATGCAGCATACAGGCTACAATAAAATTGTGCTGGCCGGCGGCGTTTCTGCCAATAAAACTTTGCAAAACACACTGGCAAAGGCTATGGAGGAGATTGGTGCCCAGCTGGTGCATCCGACACCGATTTTGTGTACCGATAATGCTGTAATGATTGCCTGCCGCGGTTATTTTATGTATCAGGCCGGTAACTTCAGTCCATTGGACTTGAACGCTAATCCATCATTGAAATTAGGCTAAACAAGTGTCTTTTATGGTGCATAAGCCTGTGGATATTGTGGATAAACGGGAAATATCCACATATAAGCGCATTGCTGGTGTGGAAAAGCCTGTGGATATAGTGGATAAAATAGTGGATTAATCAGATAAAGCTGTGGAAAGGACAACAGCAGGAAGAAGAGGGGAAACATGCTGAGTAATTTAACAGCAGAACAAAGAAACAGTTTACAAGCTATGCCACAGGTACTCGGTATGGCGGCAGATATAGCACATGCTGCTGTGACGATTTATCTGCCGGGAGAGAATAAAAAGTTTTTTAATGTTTATAAGCAGGAGCAGCCGATGACACAGGTCGGAAATGTGCGCCCGGATATGACTGGCCGACGTGTACGTGCGGTTGAAGAGCCGCTCGTTGCGCGTGTGCTGCAGAAAAACGTGCCGGTTAACGGTAAGCGTGAATGGGCTTTGGGCATGTTCAACAGTCTGAAGGTTTTTCCGCTGCGTGACAGCCGCGGACATTGCTACGGTGCTGTCAGCTTTGAAAGCGCTGCTCCCGATGATATTATTATTGCTCAGTCGCTGGAGCTTTTGTGTAATCTGCGCCAGGATGTGAGCAATAATAGCAACTATCGGCGACTGCTGCCTTCTGACGGCATTATGGTAGTAGATGCCAACAGAGTGATTGTTGCTGCCAACAATCGTGCGCGTCATATGTTTGATGTTATGGATATTTCTCATCTTGTCGGCTGCCGTACTAATGATGTTGCTATCAACTGGCCGTTGGTCGGGATGGTTATAGAAACAGGCACGGCGGAAAGCAAGGAATTTACGATGCATGGCATTTTGCTTTCCATACGTATTCTGCCGGTAATTCCCAGGCCTAAGGCCGGTTGTGCTATTGTCATTTTGCAGGATATTACCGAGCTGCACAAAAAGGACGAGGAGCTGCTGATAAAATCTGTTGTAATTAAAGAGATTCATCATCGTGTAAAGAACAATTTGCAGACCATCGCCAGTCTGCTGCGCCTGCAGGAGCGTCGCGCACAGTGTGACGAAACCAAAATAGTTCTGCGTGACTGTGTCAACAGAGTCAACAGCATTGCTATTGTGCATGAGTATCTTTCGCAGCAGGATACAGGTCTGATAGATGTCGGTAAGGTGGCCAAGGGAATTTATCAGGCAATTATCAGCAGTATGCTGCATCCGGAATTTATCCTGCATGCCGATTTTAAAGCAGATCCTGTACAGCTGCCGTCTGATAAGGCAACAAGCATCGCTTTGATTCTCAACGAATTATTGCAGAATACTATAGAACATGCTTACGAAGGGCGTATGAGCGGCAGCCTTAAGGTACGCTTTGCGGAAGAAAGCAAGCGTTATGTTTTATCGATTGCCGATGACGGTGTAGGTCTTCCAGAAGGATTTTCTTTAAACAGCAGCCGTCAAAGCTTAGGATTGAAAATTATCAAGACTATGGCGGAAGCAGACCTGCAGGGAAGCTTTAGCTTTACGAATCGTGATGATGGCGGTACACTTGCTTTAGTAACAATTCCAAAGGGGGGAGTGGAAGATGTTAAATAAACTGAGAATCTTATTGGCAGATGACGAAGCTATTTTGCGTCTTGATTTGCGCGAAATGCTGGCGGATGCCGGTCATGAAATAGTAGGCGAGGCAGGCAACGGACAGGAGGCAGTAAAGCTTGCTGCGGAATTGAAGCCTGATTTTATTATTATGGATGTTAAAATGCCGATTATGGACGGCATTACGGCGGCAAAAATTATTGCTGCCGATAATATTGCGCCGGTATTGCTGCTTACAGCTTACAGTCAGCAGGATATTGTTGAGCAGGCATCGGATGCAGGCGTTATTGCTTATCTGGTTAAGCCTGTACGTGAGGAACAGCTTTTCCCGGCGATGGAGATTGCGGCCAAACGCTTTCAGGAAATGCATAAGCTTAATTTGGAGCTTGATAAGCTGAAGGAAAGCCTGGAGAACCGTAAGCTGCTGGACCGTGCCAAGGGTATCCTCATGGCAGCGCACGGAATGACAGAGCAGGAAGCATATCGTAAGATGCAGCAGTTCAGTATGGCAAAACGCATCAGCTTAAAGGAGCTGGCGGAAAGCATTATTGCAGCTGCGGCCAAAAGATAACAATAAGCTGAAAGGGCAGTGTAAACTGCTCTTTTTTTGTGCTCAAGCAAAAATTTGGGCCTGCGAAGCAAAAAAATAGAGTGCTGAAGCCGATTTTTGAGGGCGTGAAACAAAAATTGCGACAAATTTGTAAAAAACAGCGAAAAAGTACTTGCAATTTTTCCTAATATGGATATAATAAGAATTGTGGTTAGCACTCAGAGTAAATGAGTGCTAATAACCAAGAAGCAAATTACTCTCACGTTAGTAAGAATACTCGAAAGGGGTTATAAAAATGTTAAAACCATTAGCTGATCATGTAATTGTAGAGGTTGTAGAAGTAGAAGAAAAAACTGCCAGCGGCATTTTCCTGCCGGACACCGCAGTAAAAGAAAAACCGCAACAGGGCAAGGTTCTGGCTGTAGGCAGAGGCAAATACAGCGACAACGGCACTCTGATTAAACCCGAAGTAAAAGTTGGCGATGAAGTTATCTTCGCAAAATACAGCGGAACTCCTGTTAAACATCAAGGTAAGGATTACCTGATTCTCAGCGAACGCGATATCTTAGCTACAATTGAGAAGTAAATTTTTTGGCGTCGCATAAAGCACCATCTGCGTTGTCAGTGGCACCTGGACGTATCAGAAATACGCCGTCGGTACCACTTCCTAGCATCTGGCACTTTCTGCTTAGCCAAAATGTTTTGACGATAATAATCAATAATTAGTGTAATAAAATGTAATTTAAGGAGCGATATAAAATGGCTAAACAAATTCTGTTTAATGAAGAAGCTCGTCGTAGCCTGGAGCGTGGCGTAAATGCTCTGGCTGACGCTGTAAAAGTAACCCTCGGTCCTAAAGGCCGTAACGTTGTTCTGGAAAAGAAATTCGGCGCACCGACCATTACCAATGACGGTGTAACCATTGCCCGCGACATCGAACTGGAAGATCCGTTTGAAAACATGGGCGCACAGCTGGTTAAAGAAGTATCCATCAAAACCAACGATGTTGCTGGCGACGGCACCACCACTGCTACCGTTCTGGCACAGGCTATGATTAACGAAGGCATGCGCAACGTTGCTGCCGGCGCTAACCCGATGGTTCTGAAAAAAGGTATCAAAAAAGCAGTTGACGTACTGGTTGACGAACTGAAAAATGTTTCCCAAAAGGTTGAAACCAAGGCTGCAAAAGCACAAGTTGCTTCTATCTCCGCAGCTGATGATGAAATCGGTAACCTGATTGCTGATGCTATGGAAAAAGTTGGCGACGACGGTGTTATCACTGTTGAAGAATCCAAGACCATGGAAACTCATCTGGAAACTGTTGAAGGCATGCAGTTCGACCGTGGCTACATTTCCCCATATATGGCAACCGATGCTGATAAAATGGAAGCTGTACTGAGCAATCCATACGTATTCATTACTGATAGAAAAATCACCATGATTGCTGACATTATGCCGGTTCTGGAAAAAGTTGTTCAAAATGGCGGCGAACTCTTAATCATCGCTGAAGATGTTGAAGGCGAAGCACTGGCAACCCTGGTTGTTAACAAACTGCGTGGCACCTTCAAGGCTGTTGCTGTTAAAGCTCCTGGCTTCGGCGACCGTCGTAAAGCAATGCTGCAGGATATCGCTACTCTGACCGGTGCAACCGTTATCAGTGAAGAAGTTGGCCGTAAACTGGACAGCGCAAGCATGGCAGACCTTGGCCGCGCAGGTCAGGTTCGTGTAACCAAAGAATTAACTACTATCGTTGATGGCCTTGGTGATAAAGATGCTATTGCTGCACGTGTTGCTCAAATCCGTGCACAAATTCCGGAAACCACTTCTGATTTCGATAAAGAAAAACTGCAAGAACGTCTGGCTAAACTGGCTGGTGGCGTAGCTGTTATCAAAGTCGGCGCTGCTACCGAAGTTGAGCTGAAAGATAAAAAACTGCGCATTGAAGATGCTCTGAACGCTACCCGCGCTGCTGTTGCTGAAGGCATTGTTGCCGGCGGCGGTACTGCTCTGCTGCAAGTACAGCCTGCTCTGGCAAAAATCAAAGCTACCGGCGATGAGAAGACCGGCGTAGAAATCGTTAAACGCGCTATTGAAGAGCCTGTTCGTCAAATCGCTTACAACGCTGGTCTGGAAGGCGCTGTTATCGTTGATACCATTAAACGCAGCCGCAAGGGCTATGGCTTCAATGCTCTGACCGAAGAGTATGTTGACATGATCGAAGCAGGTATCGTTGACCCGACTAAGGTTACCAGAAGCGCACTGCAAAATGCTGCAAGCATCGCTTCTATGGTTCTGACCACTGAATCCATCGTAGCTGACAAACCTGCTAAGGAAGGCGCTGCTATGCCGGCAATGCCTCCGATGGGCGGCGGCATGCCCGGTATGATGTAAGCTGCAGACCGGATGTCAAAACTGTATAATATAGCTTGAGTAGGCTATAGATAGCACACCTTGTTACTAATTTGGTAGCAGGGTGTGCTTTTTTGTTACAAAAAAGCTGATGTAAAAAATTTTCTGGGTATTAGTGTAGTCTAATTATGTTTTTTTGCTGGCAAATATGCTATAATAATTTCATTCTATAGACAGAAGGAGCTGTTGATAATGGGTGAAGCTGCAGCCGAAAAAGATTTTTACTGGAAGCTGTTTAAATCGACCTTTATAATTAGTGCCTTTACTATCGGCGGTGGTTTTGTAATCATTCCGCTGTTGAAGGCCAAATTTGTTGATGAGTATAAATGGATGGATGATAAGGAAGCACTGAACCTTGTGGCGATTGCGCAGTCTGCGCCTGGTGTTGTGGCAGCCAATGCGGCAATCAGCATGGGCTACAAGCTTGGCGGTATCCGCGGTACGCTTACTGCTTTGCTGGCAACTATTCTGCCGCCGCTGATTACCTTGAGTGCTATTTCCTACGCTTATGATGCCTTTGCACATAACCAGTATATTCAGCTGGTTTTGAAGGGCATGCAGTGCGGTGCGACGGCTATTATTATTAACGTTGCAATCGACCTGCTCAAAAAAGAGCTGAAGAAAAAATTGGCACTGCCGCTTTTGATTATTGTCGGTACCTTCATTGCCAATTATTTCTTTAATGTAAATCTGATGTATGCAGTAATTGTGGATGCTGTTATCGGCTTCTTCCTGCTGCGTGACAAAAAGTACGCGTAAGGAGGTAGCGAGATGTATATTTATTGGGAGCTTTTCTGGAGCTTTGTCAAGGTTGGTGCCTTTTGCGTCGGCGGCGGTTATGCTTCTATGCCGTTGATTCAGGCGGAGGTTATTGAAAATCATGCATGGATGACTATGCCGCAGTTTATTGATATTTTTACTATTTCGCAGATGACACCGGGTCCTATCGGTATCAATGCAGCGACGTTCGTCGGTACTAAGATTGCAGGCTTGCCCGGTGCTATTGCTGCGACTGTGGGTTTTGTTTTTCCGTCGGTGTTCATTGTACTGGCACTCGCAAAATTATTCTTTAAATATGGCGATATCGGTCCGGTTCGCGGTATTCTGAACGGTCTGCGTCCTGCGGTTGTGGCACTCATCTGCTCTGCCGGATTGAGCTTTGTAATGCTGGCGCTGTGGAATACGGAAACACTGCCGAAGGATTTTACCAAGGTGGATTTGCTTGGCTGCATTGTGCTGCCGATTTCTCTGTGGTGTATCCGTCATAAGATGAGTGTTATCCGTACCCTGTGCATGAGCGGTGTTTTGGGCTTGATTTTGGGTATCGCGGGTATTCGCTGATATTTACTGTAATAGCGCGCTGCGCTGTGAGCTTTGGCTCGCGGCATGGCGTGCTTTTTGTTATATTGAAGTTAACTTCTGCAAATTAACGGTTGACGCAAGCGGAATTCTGCTATATAATAGATACAGTTAACCAACGAATAGCGTCGGTTAACTACTAAGGTTAGGGATGTGAATTACAATGCAAAAGATTATTGCACTGGCCGATAAGGTTTTAAACGGTCAGGATATTACTAAAGAAGAAGCTGAATTTTTGATTAACGTGAGCGATGATGACACCATGCTGCTTTTGGCCATGGCTGACAAGATTCGCCAAAAATATGCCGGCGATGCTGTTGACTGCTGTGCAATCATCAACGGCCGCAGCGGTAAATGCAGCGAGAACTGCAAGTTCTGCGCACAATCCGCACATTATCATACCGGTGTTAAGGAATACGGTCTGCTGAGCGAAGAGGAAATCTTCAATGCAGCTAAAAAAGCTAAGGAAGCAGGCGCTGTACGCTTCTCCATCGTTACCAGCGGTCGCGGACAGAGCAAGGCTGATGACTTTGAAAACATCTGCCGTACTCTGAAACGTATTAAAGAAGAGCTGCACATTGAGGTTTGCGCTTCTTTGGGCATTTTGACTGTAGAGCAGGCAAAAGAGCTGCGCAAAGCAGGTGTAACCCGCTATCATTCCAATCTGGAAACCGCAGGCAGCAATTTCCCGAATATCTGCAGCACTCATACCTATGCTGATAAATTTGTTACCATCAAAAATGCACAGGCTGCCGGCCTGCGCGTTTGCAGCGGTGGCATTTTAGGACTTGGCGAAACACGCGAGCAGCGTGTAGAATGGGCCTTCACTCTGAAGGAGCTTGGCATTGACAGCGTACCTCTGAATATGCTGACTCCGATTCCGGGCACTCCGTTTGAAAACAACAAACCGCTGCCGCCGCTGGAAATCCTGCGTGCGTTCGCTGTTTTCCGTTTTGTTCTGCCGAAGGCACAAATCCGTACCGCAGGCGGTCGCGAAGTAAACCTGCGTGACCTGCAGGCACTGGCACTCAATGGCGGTGCAAGCGGCATTATGATCGGCGGTTATCTGACTACTGCCGGCCGCGGTACTGACCGCGATATGCAGATGCTCAAGGATCTTGATCGTCCGCGCAGCATGCCGAATCTTGATTAATTAGTTTTCCATGAATTTTTAATACAATCTTACACCTTAAAATCTCAAAAAGATAAGCAGACTGGAGTTGCGACCAGTCTGCTTATTTTTTTATGCGTGCGTGATAACGCACCGTCTTCTGGATCACCAATCCCTCGACGTATGAGAAATACGCCGTCGGGATTGCTTCTTTGAATCTGGCACGTTCTGACGCACGCATTTATTCGATAACGCACCGTCTTCCGCATCATCAATCCATCGATGTATGAGAAATACGCCGTCGGGATTGCTTCTTTGAATCCGGCACGTTCTGACGCACGCATTTATTCGATAACGCACCATCTTCTGCATCATCAATCCATCATTTATTTGCGGACGCACTGCCCTCTACGGCAAATTTTATGATATAATATAATTTACTAATGACTTTCAAGAGGTGAAGCAAAATGCAGTCACACTTTCTTATTATTACCGGTATGTCCGGTGCAGGCAAAACGCAGGTTGTGCGTACCCTGGAGGATTTAAATTTCTTTTGCATAGACAATTTGCCAGCGACACTTATTCCCAAGTTTGCGGAATTATGTCGTCAGACATCGGAGGACAAGGTAGCACTTGTTGTCGATATCCGTGGCGGACGTTTTTTTGACAAGCTGCTGCAGGTTTTGGATGAGATGGAGGCCAGCGGCCAAAAATATGAGCTGCTGTTTTTGGATGCTTCCGATGCGACACTGGTGCGCCGTTACAAGGAAACGCGTCGTCGTCATCCCTTGGGTGAGCGCAATACCTTGCTGAAGAATATTACCTGTGAGCGTGAATTGCTTGATCCGCTGCGCGAAAAGGCTACGCATATTATTGATACCTCAACGCTGACAACGGCACAGCTGAAGGCTAAGGTAACGGAAATGTTTGGCGAGGGCTCTTCTAAAGAGCGTATGGGCATTGTTGTGCGTTCGTTCGGCTTCAAGCATGGTCTGCCGCTGGACAGCGATCTGGTTCTGGATGTGCGTTTTTTGCCGAATCCGTTTTATGTGGAGGAGCTGCGCAATATGACAGGCAACGACCGCCCGGTAGCTGATTTTATCTGCCGCTATCCGCAGACCTTCCAGTATCTTAAGCTGGAGGAGCAGCTGCTTGATTTTCTTGTGCCGCAATATATTAACGAAGGCAAGGCACAGCTTGTTATCAGCGTCGGCTGCACAGGCGGACAGCACCGCAGCGTTTTTATTGCCAATAAATTGTACGAATATCTGCGTGAAAAGGGTTACAGCGTTGATGTGACGCATCGTGATATTCCTCACAGAAAGTAAGGGAGGAGCCTAATGGGTTGGATTAGTTGGCTGTGTCCCGGCATTAATTTGAAGCGCTGGCTGCTGCTTTTTGCGGTAGGTGTACTTTTATGTGCTTTGGGACTGGCTTTGTTTTTTAATTATCAGCTGATGGGCAAGGCAGAAGAACTGCTCTTCCAGATGACCTATCTGACAACAGGACGCTATTCAAACGGCCTAATTATGACGATGGGCGTGGGTTTTCTTATCGTGGGCTTTGCTATTATGGTGTACGGAACACGTCGCTTAATCAGTTCGGTAGTATCTGTTGTAGTGCCCGACAAAAACGGTTCATTGATGGAAACGATTTTTATGCAGCGCAAGCTGACACGTGGCCCGGCTATTACCGTTGTCGGTGGCGGTACCGGTTTGTCGACGCTGTTGCGCGGCATGAAGTATATCACCAATAACTGTACTGCTGTAGTAACAACTGCTGATGACGGTGGTTCTTCCGGACGGCTGCGCAAGGAGCTGGGCATTATCCCTCCCGGTGATTTGCGTAACTGCCTGACGGCTCTTGCTGACCGTGAGCCGCTGATGGAACGTTTGATGCAGTATCGCTTTCAGGGTGATTCTCCGCTTGCAGGCCATTGCTTCGGCAATCTGTTTATTGCGGCGATGGCACAGGCCGAGGGCGGCATGGAGGCCGGACTCAATGCTACGAGCCAGATTCTGAAGGTACGCGGCAGGGTTATTCCGTCTACGCTGGAGGATATCCGCCTGCAGGCACGGATGACTGACGGCAGCATTGTGACAGGCGAATCCGAGATTCCCAAGGTGCGCAAGCATATTAAGAAGATGATGATGCTGCCGGCGGATGCACAGGCGGCAAACGGAGCTATTGATGCAATTTTAAATGCTGATGTGCTTATTTTCGGACCGGGCAGCCTGTATACCAGTGTTATTCCTAATCTTTTGGTAGAAGGAATCCGTGATGCTGTTGTCAGGTCCAACGCTATCAAAATCTATATCTGCAATGTTATGACACAGCCCGGCGAAACTGACGGCTATGGTGCTTATGACCATGTACAGGCGTTGATTAATCATGTCGGTACACAGTTCTTGGATTACGCTATTGTCAATTCCCAGGATGTTACTTCGGAGCAGCTGCGTCAGTATGATGCTGAAGGCTCGCGTCCTATTACGCCGGATATTGATAAAATCCGCAGTCTGGGAATTACGGTTGTGCCGGCGCGCTTGATAAGCAAGGATGATCTGGTGCGCCATGATCCGCGTAAATTAGCGCGTGTGCTTATTGCTTTGATTTATCGTCTGCGTCTTTTTGGGCGCGGTATGCAGTTTTTTGATTATTTCTTTATGCGTGCAGGCATGAAGAAGCTGTATAAACAAAAATAAAAACAGACGTTGCAGCCTTGTCGGCTGAGAAGGGAGGAGTCTGCTTGTCTTTTTCCAATGATGTAAAAAATGAATTATCTCGTATAGAAACTAACGATGCGACCGGTGACAAAGCAGAGCTGCTCGGTCTTTTGCGTATGAGCGGTGCAATTGTTATCCGCGGTATGAATATAGGTATCCACTTTTCAACAGAAAATGCTGCTTTGGCTAGACGTGTACTGCAGCTGCTGAAAAGCAATTATCAGGTGCAGACGGAGGTAGTTATTACCCGTTCACGCCGTTTGAAGAAGAATAACCGTTATCAGGTACATGTAGTGCCGGCGCCTCAGGTAAGCAAGGCGCTGAACGAGCTGCAGCTGCTGAGTGTAGAGGGCGATTTGAAAAATCCGCTGCTCTCGCATCATGAAGGCAAGCGTACCTTTTTGCGCGGAGCTTTTTTGGGCGGTGGCAGTATCAGCCGTCCGGCCAGTGATTACCATCTGGAGATGGTTACCGGCAACGAGAATTTTGCACAGACGATTATTAAGGTTATGCAGAGCTTTTCTTTGAAGGCCAAGCTGACCGACAGAAAAAATGAGTATATTGTTTATCTGAAGGATGGTGAAAGCATTATCAGCTTTTTGAGCGTTATCGGTGCACATAATGCGATGATGGAGCTGGAAAATGTCCGTATCGTCAAAGAAATGCGCAATAATGTCAACAGAGCGGTAAATTGCGAAACTGCGAACCTGAACAAGGTGGTTAAGGCTGCCGTGCGTCAGGTAAGCTGTATCCATTATATTGATGAGCATATGGGGCTGAGCGAGCTGCCTCAGGGATTGCAGGATACGGCGCGCTTGCGTCTGCAGTATCCCGATGTATCGTTAAATGATTTGGTGGAATACTCCGGTGGTTTGGGTAAATCCGGCATAAATCATCGTTTGAAAAAGCTGCAGGATATTGCAGTCGGTTTAGGTATGGAATTGGAGAAAGCAGATAAATGATTAAGAAAGTATGCTTAGTATTCGTGGCGCTGGTTGTCGTACTTTTGGCGGCTGCAGGTGTTGCATGGAAGCTTAACGGCGAGCGTTGGCAGCAGGAATATGCGGCCTTCAGGAAAACCGGTGCACCGGTACTGATGTATCACGCTGTCGGTCCGGAAGAAGGAGCAGATTGGCCTAGAACGCTGATCATGAAGCCGGAGCTGTTTGAAGCGCATTTGAAGTACCTGAAGGAGCAGGGCTACACGATTGTGACGGTAGCAGAGCTGGCAGAGCGTCTGCAGCAGGGAAAAAGTGTAGATAAGTATGTTGCCTTGAGCTTTGATGATGGCTATAAGAATAATCACAGTGTAGTGCTGCCGTTATTGCAGAAATATGATGCCAAAGGTTCTTTCTTTGTCATCAATAGGGACATCGGCGATGAGCTGCATATGAATGAGCAGGAAATCAAGGAGCTTATTGCTGCCGGTATGGAGCTTGGTTCGCATACCTACAGCCATAATCCGTTGGCTGCTATCGATGAAAAATATTTGGTGTGGGAAACTGATACGTCACGTTATTGGCTGAAGAAAAAATTTGACGGCTATATCGTGCGTACCTTGGCTTATCCTAACGGCAGCTATAATGACAGGGTTATCGCTGCAGCGAAAAAATATGGCTTTTACAGGGCGCTGACTGGTCATGTAGGTGTCAATACGGCGGCTACGTACCAAAAGGCACCTTTTGAAATGTACCGTGTAACCGTTGCCGATGACGGAAACGGACTCGAGGGCTTAAAGAGACGTTTAGAGCAGGCATATTTCTTCGGCTTTTTGCAGACCAAGGGCATTGATATCAATATTGTGCGCGACATATTCGTGCGGTAAACAGGCAAAATTAAAAGACTGATTAGTTAGGTTTAAAAGTAAATCTAGCTAATCAGTCTTTTTGTTTTGCATTGTTTCTAAGAGAGCGACGATGATGTTAATTTGCTCAGTTGGCAAGTTCTTTAATAGCGCGAGTGCTTTGGTTATTTTCTCAGGTGCAGGATTTTGTGTATCAAAAAATTGTTGAGGCGTTATATTTAGGTATTCACAGATGTAGAAAAATCCTTGCATAGATGGATAGTTTAACTTGTTTTCTATGCGATTTATATAGCTTTCGTTTTGTCCTATTGATAGGCTCATTTCTCTAGCTGATATCTTTTTTTGCTGTCTTAATTCTGCTAAACGATTAGCAAAAAATTCTTCATACATATATTTCGCCTCCATAAGATATTATATGCTATAAGCATATAAAAATCAAAGCATTATACATCATAAAATTATTGACGCAGGATTTTAAAAATCATATAATGTTAGGTATAGGGTGCTGTTTACTATGAATAGCTATTGTAGTAGGCAGGTTATAAACTTTCTAACATTTCTACGTTTATAAAAAGCTGTGAATTAAGGAGGCTTTCATGATGAAAAGAAGAAATTTTAACTTAATTAAGACAGGTAGAAAGAGCAAGCTTGCTTTGGCAGTTGGTTTGGCGTTAGCTATGTCTGCGATGGGAGGCGTGTATGCTAGTGGGAATGATGATACGTTTAAGAATTTTGCTAATAAAGATGCTTTGATGAAAGCTGCTGAGGGATTTAAAACTCAGGAGTTTAAGAACAGTACAGGATTAGACGCTATTGGTGCGGATAAGGCGTATGCGTTGGGGTATAGTGGAAAAGGTATTACTGTTGGTATGGTAGATACTCCTGTATATAGCAAGCATAGCGAACTATCTGGAGACAAGAAGATACAAAAATATGGTTATGGTAGTGATGACTTATTCTCAATATTTAACGACAGAGATCACGGTACTCATGTTGCTGGAATAATTGCAGCTAATAAAGATGAGAAGGGTATGCATGGAATAGCTTACGATGCTAATCTTATAAGCTTAGGTGCAAAACCATTGCCTGATGGTGGGCATAATGATCCAGAAGCTTATATGTTATACATTAATAACATAAAAGATGCGAAGGTTATCAACAATAGTTGGAGTTTCAATGGAGATAATATAGACTTATCTATAGAAGAAAATACTGAAATAGCAAAAAAACACTTCGGAAATTATTATAATTATTATAATACATTGATAGATGCAACTAAACAATACGATTAAGTCAATGTTTATACTAGTGGAAATGAGGGAAGTATTTTTAGCCATGCATATACATCTGGCGTAGGTATCTTTGATGAAATGAAGAATAACATTGTTAATGTTATGGCCATGAATTCGCATACTGGAAATTTATCAAGTTTTTCTTGTTTAGCGAAAAATGCTGAAGATTGGACAGTTGTAGCACCAGGTACTGGTATAAATTCATTAGATGCAGGAGCTCTTTTTTCTGCAAATTATACTAAAGGTGACGGTACTTCGGCAGCTGCGCCTTATGTTAGCGGAACATTAGCTTTAATAAAAGAGGCATTTCCTTATTTAAGCGGGAAACAGATTGTAGAGACATTATTGTCAACATGTAATGATAAATTTTTGGAAGATAATTATACAGTATTGTTAAATACAGATGGAAATAATAATTTAGTTGCTATTAATTTAGTATATATTGATGAATTAGAGAAGCAATCTGATGAGAACAACAAAAAAGCTTTGGAAAAATACTATAATGCTACTATTAAAAATGAGGCTTTCTTTAAAACAATATGCGATAAATATGGAATAAAAAATGCAGGAGATTTTATTAGGCTATTTAGTAAAAATGAAATTGGAAAAATTTATTATCTGACTGGCAAAGAAGCGTATGGTTATGGTATGGTCGATGCTGGTAAAGCTGTTCAAGGTATAGGCAAAATTATTACGAGCAGACTAAAATCTCAGGATAAAAGTAATATATTTACTAAGGAATCAGATGTTTATTTGTATAGTGTAGATACAGGTAAAAAGGATGCAAATTATAAAAAACGTGATTACACGATATGGAGTAATGATATAGGAGAAGAATTATCTGCTGATGGATTACATGCAGGTATTACAAAAAAAGGCGAAGTAGATTTAGTGTTATTAGGTGATAATACATATTTGGGGCCAACAATTTCTAAAGATGGAAAGATACAAATTGTTAGAGGAGTTAGTGGTGATACTTTTGCTATTGATAATGGCATAATAGAAATAAATGGCAAAGCTAATGAAGTATATTCGTTAAATGGTGGCTCTACTGTTGTGAAAGACAATATTACACAAAAAGAACAAAAGCCGTTGGAATTATATGGTAGAAGTAATGCTGATTTTTATAATTCTGCTTTACCGAATACCAACAAAGTTGATATCAATGGTGGCTTATTTGCTATTGGCAAAAATAGTATTACAGGTGAAGGTTCGACAATTAATGTTAATTTGACACGTTCTGATTCTTCTATTAAGGGTGCATTGTATCAAGATGAGTTGGGCAAAATTAACCTTAGCCTTGCCAATGAAGCTAAATTTATTTTGCAGCAAGGTACAGGCTATTATGCAGGGAACAGCTATAAGAGCAATGATACGATTAATAATCTTAACTTTAATTCTTTTGCAAGTTTCGATATGAGCCAGGATGGCGTGTACTCAACTTTGAAAATAGGTAATTTAACAGGCAATGATGGACAGTTTATTTTAGGAACAGATTTGCTCAATAAAAAAGGTGATAACTTATCTATCAATAAAGCTGATAATAGTGAGCAGTGGATTTCTATTTTAGATAAGAATGGTGTTTACGTTGATAACGAAAATGAAACTAAAGAAGTTTTTATTGGCAGCGCACCTAGTACTTTATGGTTTAAAGGATATGCTTTAGCGCAGGATGTAGGCGTAAATCAATATAAATTTAATCCACATATTTATTTCAGAGTAGGATCTGATTATAATACTAGAGAATGGTATTTTGATGGCTTTAATGCTAGCGTAAGCAAGCCAGAAGTGGATGGTGTTATTACAAGCTCTGGTAGATACACAACTGACAATGTTCTAAATAATGGATTAACTGGTTATGATGCTAACATAAAGGTAGATAAGGGAAGTAAAGATGCTATGTTAATATATGGTTACAAAGAAAAGTATCTGCCTACTGTTGTTGGTGTGCGTGGAGCTAGTTTTTTAGGGGAAGGTGATATCAAGATTATTGTAAGGAATGACAGAGATATTACTGATTCAGAGTATGAAGATTTTTATGGCGATTATACAACTGGCATAGAATATAATGATGCTAAAACTTTCAAATTTAACCAAAATGTAAGTTTAGACGTTAAAGGTAAAAATTTAGTTTATGGTCTGAATAACTATTGCGTTGGTTACAGTGATAGAAGCAGTTGGTTTGAATTTAATAAGAACCTTAATATTAATGCTGAAAATCCAAATGGATACAAGGTCTTTGGTATTGCTAACAGGTATTATATTAAGGGAAATGGAGACACTAATATTAATCTGATTAACCATGATGGAGGAACGAGTGTTGGTGTTAATAATCAAGCCACTATAGTATTAAAAGGTGATTTGAATATTAGTGACTGTGGTAGTGATGGAAAAGTTAAATTTACGGCAATAACTAATAATGTAAGAAATTATGATCCTCTTGATGTATATTTTGTAGTAGAGAAAGATGTTAACATTAATTTAACTAATAAAGAAAATGTTAATGAATTATATTACAATAAGGATTTTATTGATTCTATTGACATACAAGATGGGACGTTTAAGGTTGGTGGTAAAATTTCAATAGAAGGTAGTGTGACAGATTATTCTATTAGAAATAAAGGAATATTTACAGCAGATGATATAAAAACTAATACTGGTATAAAAAATGAAGCTTCTATGGAAGTTGCAAACAATATTGAGGCTGAACAAGTTACTAATTACGCTGTTTTGAACGTTGGAAATGATATGATAAGTAACAGCATTTATACGAGTAACGAATTAAATGTGGGAGGAAAGATAAGAGCTTCTCTATTTGAAACTTCTGCTGCTAATGTTAAAGCTAAATCAATACAAGCGAAAAATTTTGAACTCAGACAAAGTGTATTAGACGTACCAGAGATTTCTACAGATAAGTATAAAGCATATAGTTGTGATACTGATTTAGAGTTACTCAATGCTAATGATGTAGAAATTTCTGGTGGCAGTTTGAATGTAAAAAATTTAAATATAAACGGAAAGGACAATACAATACATCTTATTTCTTACAGAGATGAGACTACAAAGTTAAATGTTAATGAAGATGGTAGTGGTGTTGTAAAGATTGTAGGAAATATTGCGGCTTCTGATTATGGAGGAACAGGTAGTGCTAAAGTTAATTTAACTAATGAACAATCTTATTTCAATGGAGAATTAAATGGATTTTCCACAGATTCTGAAGTGAATATTTCAAATGGAGCGTTGTGGAAATTAGAATCAAGTTATTATACGATAGTTAAGGATCATAAAATCAATTTACATGATGGAGGAGTCATGTATGTACCATTAGGTAATATACATATGTTTAGAAGCTTCTCTGGGGATGGTGGCATTATTAAATTTGATATTCATCAAGTTGAAAAAGGAAGTGGTGATATAAAATATGGTATAATTTCTATTGATAAAAATGATACTGAAGGTGCTCATCATACAATTGTATTAAATCCAGATACAGCTGATTTTTTACTAGAGGAAGGAACTAAAATAAATCCTTTAGAATTAATTGGCGATTATTCTGAAAAAAATGGTGGTTATAAAATCAATTTTACTATTAATCCATTTGATGCAGGTGCGTATAATTACACGCCAACATTAGTTAATGAGAGCATTGAAGGTTACAATTCTTGGAAGGTAACAGATATCAAACTTACTGGTAGTACGCCCGATCCGACACCGGATCCCAATCCAAACCCGACGCCGAACCCAGATCCAAATCCGGACCCGACGCCCAATCCAGACCCGAATCCAAACCCGACACCTGATCCAGACCCAAATCCGAATCCGACGCCAGATCCCAATCCCAATCCGAATCCGAATCCCAATCCTAAGCCCGACCCAGACCCGACACCAGACCCCAATCCAACGCCTGCGCCTGTGCTGTCTAATTTGACTTACAATACTCGCGCTAATGCTATCAATAACTATTATAGATGGCGTGATGAGTATAATAATCTGCAAAAACGCTTGGGTGATTTACGTATGAGCACAGAAGAAAACGGCTTGTGGGCACGTACGTTCCATGGCAAAGAAGAGAGCGGAAAATATGGCTTGAATAACCAGTATAATGCTTTCCAGATTGGCTATGACAAGCAATTGTTGCAGGATGATGGTAGTAAGTGGTTTGTTGGTGCTGCGGTTACTTATTATGATGGCAAAACGAACTATGCTAAACAAGGCAAAGCTGATAATAACAGTATTGGTTTAGCCTTGTATGGTAGTTACTTGGGAGAAAAAGGCCATTATTTTGACGTTGTGGCACGCCATAGCAGATTAAAGAGTGAACTGACAAGTTATGCTGCTGGCACTGGTAACAAAATTACAGGAGATTACCATAACTGGGGTAGCAGCTTAAGCATGGAATATGGCAGACGTATTTCTATGAAGCATGATTTCTATCTGCAGCCAGAAGCAGAACTTACTTACGGTACTACAAGTTCTGCAAGCTATTCTTTGAGCGATGGCTCTAGAGTTAAGCAGGATGGTATCAGTAGCTTGACTGCGCGTGCAGGTTTGACTGTAGGCAAGGAGTTTAAGAATAGTAATATCTTTGCTTCTATTAGCGCGGTGCATGATTTTGGTGACGATAACATATTCTCTATTACAGATAAGTACGGAAAAACTTATAAGGATATCTCCAATTTGAAAGATTCTTGGTATGAATTGAGCGTTGGTGGAAATGTAAAATTCAATAATAACACTTACATCTACGCCGATTTAGAAAAGACCTTTGGTGGTGATATTCAGACTAAGTGGCGCTATAACTTTGGTGTAAGGTATTCGTTCTAAGTAGATGTTAGTTTTGATCTAGTTTTAAAGGGAGATGGTTGTCTCCCTTTTCTTTTGCAAGTAATGTTAACCGTAAAATAGAATAGGTTGACAATAAATAAAAACTGGCGTATCCTATAAACTATGAACTGTAACAGAGGTTACAGAAGATTTGGAGGCGTAAAATATGCATTTGAGTACGAAGGAACTGATTTTATGCGCATTGTTTATTGCGCTTATTACTGTGGGAACGTTTATTAAAATTCCGGTAGGCACCGATGTCTATACACTGCAGTTTTTATTTACCTTATTGGCCGGGTTGCTGCTCGGACCGCGTCTGGGTGCGATTGCCGTCGGCACCTATGTTGTTATGGGTCTGGTCGGCATTCCTGTTTTTGCATCAGGCGGCGGCCCCGGTTATATTGCGCAGCCGACCTTCGGTTATCTTCTGGGCTTTATCGTACAGGCTTGGGTAAACGGAGCCTGGGCACGCAAGGCTAAGCAAATCAATTTCCGCAGTCTGATGGAAGCAAATCTTGCTGGTATGGTTATTGTTTATCTGTTCGGACTTGTGTGGTTCTATGTAGTATCCAATTATATAATCAATGCACCGATTTCCGTGTGGGCAGTTATCTGGTACTGCGGTATTCTGCAGGTTATTCCTGATGTTGTGCTCTGCATTGGTGCGGCGATGCTGGGTGTGCGCGGTTATAAGGCCGGCATCTGGCTGAAGGCATAAAAAAGCAGTCCTTGCAATCTTATAAAAAGGTTGCGGGACTGCTTTTAGCTTTTTAGAAGGCCTTTTGCAGGAAGGCGTCGAGGGAAGACTCGTTCATGCTGCCGACTGTGCTTGCAACTATATGTCCGTCGGCACTGATGATATATGATGCGGGGATAGCATCAATACCGTAAGCACGTCCGAGTGCCTGGTGGTCACCATAAGCGGCAGGGAAGGTATAGCCCTTGCTTTGGATGAAGCGTGCCGGTTCCTGTTCATTATCATCTACACTGAGGATGACAAAATGCATTCTGTCCTTATATTCGGCGTATTTCTTTTCAATGTGCGGCAGCTCGCCGACACAGGGAGGGCACCAGGTCGCCCAGAAATTGATAAAGACAGGCTTGCCCTTTAAGTCACTCAGGCGCATGGTTTTGCCACTGCTTAACTCTTTGTAGCTGAAATCGGGTGCGACTTCGGTAGCCGAGGCAGCAGCGGTGTTCATCTGCGGTTTGTTGTCGGCAGTTTTATCGGAGAAGGGGCAGCTGCAGCCTGCGGTAAATAATAGCAGTGCAGTCATAGATAAGGTTAGCAGGATTTTTTTCATGTTGACCTCCTTAGAAGAATAAGAGAAAAGGTGTATATGGATTAAAACTTTTTGCCGAGAGAAATTGCCTTTACCGGGCATACTTTGCGGCATTCACCACAGGCAATACATTCACTGTCACCTATATGTTGGCAATCCATCTTGCAATGCTCCATACAGAGGTTGCAGTTTATGCACTTGACGTGGTTAACCTTCATGCCAAAGAGGGATATTTTATTAAAAAGTCCGTAGATGGCACCCAAAGGGCAGATGAAGCGGCAGAAGGGGCGGTAGATAAAGATTGCTGCCAGTACGGTAAGGCACAGCAGCGACAGCTTCCAAAGAAAAAGCTGTCCTAAAAGTTCGCGAAGCTGCGGTTTGTAATAGGCCAATGGCAGAGCTGCCTCCAGTGTGCCTGCGGGACAGATAAATTTGCAGAAGGCCGGTACACCGCTGCCTGTGAACTGATAAAAGGCTAAGGGTAAGATAATGAGAAAAATCAGCGCGATAAAATATTTCAGATAGCTGAGCAGATAGGTAAAACGGTTACGCTGCAGCTTAGGCGCAGGAATTTTGTAAAGCAGCTCCTGCACAAGGCCGAAGGGACAACCCCAGCCGCAGATAAGACGCGCAAAGATTAACGCAAAGAGCAGAATGAAGCCCAGCACATAGAAGGGAATGCGCAAAAATACACCGCTGAGCGAGCTTTGCAGCGAACCAAGCGGGCAGGCGCCCAAGGCTCCGGGGCAGGAATAGCAGTTTAACCCCGGCAGGCAGATATTTTTGCTGCTGCCTTTCCAAATATTGCCATTGGTAAAGCCTGACAGATTGCCGTTATATAGGAGGGCGGTGCAAATCTGTATAAGCTTACGTTTAACCAATGCCGATACACTCCAGACAAATTGTCGCTGCCTTGCGCCAGACGGCAAGATATTCTCTATTGCAGATACCATACGTCAGCATGGCGGCAGCGCTCAGAAGGATTAAAATACGTATTGTTTTCATAGCAGACCTCCTATATAATCTTCAAAAAATATTCTAGCATATTATGGTAAATTTTACTATGAATGCATGACTATATATTATTGATATTGGGTAGCAAATAGCAAAAAATAATATTAAATTATTTCTATCCGTGCGATCAATGTTACTTTTCTGCATTTTAATTTTGGGGAACGAAGGAGTGTAAAAATATCGGTAATCTAGACAGATAATGCCATAGAAGAATATAGGTCGGGAAACAGTTTCTGTGAATGATTAACTCAAAAAAATTCTTGCAAAATAAGCGAAAACAAGGTAAAATAAGACAAGTAATAATATATTTTTTTGGAGGTAATCGTTATGCGTAAACACATCAAAACTGTTAATAAAGCAATGTTGAACAAAACTCTGCGTACCGGTGGCTGCGGCGAGTGCCCGGCTTCCTGCCAATCCGCTTGCAAAACTTCCTGCACCGTTGGCAATCAGGTTTGCGAACACTGCAAATAATATCTGAGCTTAACGCAGCTCCCTGTCTGGTGCAGGGGGCTGTTTTACTATCTATGTAAAAAAGAAAGGTTGGAATACATGCTGATACATAAAATGCGTCTTGATGATAACATGGCTGTGCTGGATATCAACAGCGGTGCCGTTCATCTTGTAGACGATGTTATTTACGATTTACTCGATTATTATAACGGCAGCAATGATGCTGAGGCTATGGCCGCTTTGAAGGATAAATACAGCGAAGAGGATTTGCGCGATGCATTGGAAGAAATGCACGGCCTGCAGGATGAAGGTCTGCTTTTCAGCCCTTCCTTTGATGTACCGCCGACTTTTGCCGAAAAGCCGATTGTTAAATCCCTGTGCCTGCTTGTAACCCATGACTGCAATCTGCGCTGCGGTTACTGCTTTGCCGACACAGGTTCCTTTGGTGGCTGCCGTCAGCTCATGAGCAAGGAAACTGCAGAAAAAGCTATCGAGTTTGCTATTGAAGGCAGTAAGAAGCGCCATAACCTGGAGCTGGATATGTTCGGCGGTGAACCGCTGATGAACTGGCCGGTTGTTGTGCATATCACCGAATATGTACGCCGTCGCGAAAAAGAAACCGGCAAGAATATTAAGCTGACGCTTACTACCAACGGTACTCTTTTGAATGATGATAATATCAAATTCCTCAATGATAACCGTGTTATGCTGGTTCTGAGCCTGGATGGCAAGAAGGAAACTCATGACGCTATGCGTCCGTTCCCGAATAAAGCCGGCAGCTATGATGCAGCTGTACGCGGCTTTAAGAAGGTAATTGACAGCCGCGAGGGTAAAAACTACTATCTGCGCGGAACCTATACCCATTTCAGCACCCATTTCTGTGAGGATGTGCTGGATATGACCAAGGTGGGCAAGGAGATTTCCGTAGAGCCCGTAGTAGGTATTGACGAGCCTTGGGTATTGACCGAGGACGATTTGCCGGTAATTTTCGATGAATACGATAAGCTAGCACGTGCATATCTGGAGCGTCGTCGTGAAGGCAATCCCTTTGACTTCTTCCATTTCAATGTAGCACTTGATAACGGTCCGTGCGTAGCTAAGCGCTTGGCAGGCTGCGGCGCCGGTCATGAATACTATTGCATTACTGCCGATGGCGATATTTACCCGTGCCATCAGTTTGTAGGCCGCGAACAATATAAGATGGGCACCTTGGATACCGGTATTGTTACACCTGAGATGGTGCAGAAGTTCCGTCATACCCATGTTCTTACTAAGCCGGAGTGCAGCAAATGCTGGGCACGCTTCTTCTGCAGCGGTGGCTGCCACGCTAATGCTGATTTGATTAACGGCGATATTACCAAGCCTTATGAGTATGGATGCCGTCTGCAAAAGAAACGTTTGGAGAATGCTATCATTGTTCAGGCTGTTCTGTCTGCCGAAGCACAGGAAGGCGAGGACCTGCGGCCGCATATTAATAACTTCACTTACGAAAAATAACAGATAGTTTCTCGTGCGCTCTGCGAAAGCAGAGCGCATTTTTACGTTTTCGTCGATAATAGTGAAAAATGCCGGGAAAAAACAAGCAGGAAATTTGCTGCTGAGAAAGAAAAAAATCTCGAAAATTTTTCGGGAGAAAGTGATTTTTTTACGCAAAATTTGCCGTTTTTCGGTAGAAAATCTAACTTTTTTTGAACTTTTTTCAAGAAATTTTGATGCCGAAAAATGCGATAATCAAGCATAGTTGTTTTTCCACGAATCCTAGTGTTTCACGAAAAAATGTTAAAAAAGTAACAAAAAAGGTGTTGACATAATGCAGGTCACATGGTATTATATACAAGTCGACGCGATACGGCAACAAAACAAAAGCCAAAATCGCTAGGCACTGAACCTTGAAAACTGAACATAAACCTAGAAAAAAGCGAATGTGCGGGTCGAGCGTGAAAACGCAAGACCAAGTCAAATAACTTCTTTTTTAAATAATAAGAGCTAGATTAGTTCTTCAATAAACTTTATTGGAGAGTTTGATCCTGGCTCAGGACGAACGCTGGCGGCATGCCTAACACATGCAAGTCGAACGGAGATTATTTCGATAATCTTAGTGGCGAACGGGTGAGTAACGCGTGGGCAACCTGCCCTCTAGATGGGGACAACATCCCGAAAGGGGTGCTAATACCGAATGTGACAGCAATCTCGCATGAGGATGCTGTGAAAGATGGCCTCTATTTATAAGCTATCGCTAGAGGATGGGCCTGCGTCTGATTAGCTAGTTGGTGGGGTAACGGCCTACCAAGGCGATGATCAGTAGCCGGTCTGAGAGGATGAACGGCCACATTGGGACTGAGACACGGCCCAGACTCCTACGGGAGGCAGCAGTGGGGAATCTTCCGCAATGGGCGAAAGCCTGACGGAGCAATGCCGCGTGAGTGATGAAGGAATTCGTTCCGTAAAGCTCTTTTGTTTATGACGAATGTGCAGGTTGTGAATAATGATCTGTAATGACGGTAGTAAACGAATAAGCCACGGCTAACTACGTGCCAGCAGCCGCGGTAATACGTAGGTGGCGAGCGTTGTCCGGAATTATTGGGCGTAAAGAGCATGTAGGCGGTTTTTTAAGTCTGGAGTGAAAATGCGGGGCTCAACCCCGTATGGCTCTGGATACTGGAAGACTTGAGTGCAGGAGAGGAAAGGGGAATTCCCAGTGTAGCGGTGAAATGCGTAGATATTGGGAGGAACACCAGTGGCGAAGGCGCCTTTCTGGACTGTGTCTGACGCTGAGATGCGAAAGCCAGGGTAGCGAACGGGATTAGATACCCCGGTAGTCCTGGCCGTAAACGATGGGTACTAGGTGTAGGAGGTATCGACCCCTTCTGTGCCGGAGTTAACGCAATAAGTACCCCGCCTGGGGAGTACGTCCGCAAGGATGAAACTCAAAGGAATTGACGGGGGCCCGCACAAGCGGTGGAGTATGTGGTTTAATTCGACGCAACGCGAAGAACCTTACCAAGGCTTGACATTGATTGACCGCTTCAGAGATGGAGCTTTCCCTTCGGGGACATGAAAACAGGTGGTGCATGGCTGTCGTCAGCTCGTGTCGTGAGATGTTGGGTTAAGTCCCGCAACGAGCGCAACCCCTATCCTATGTTACCAGCGGGTAATGCCGGGGACTCATAGGAGACTGCCAAGGACAACTTGGAGGAAGGCTGGGATGACGTCAAGTCATCATGCCCCTTATGTCTTGGGCTACACACGTACTACAATGGTCGGCAACAGAGGGAAGCGAAGCCGTGAGGCAGAGCAAACCCCAGAAACCCGATCTCAGTTCGGATTGCAGGCTGCAACTCGCCTGCATGAAGTCGGAATCGCTAGTAATCGCAGGTCAGCATACTGCGGTGAATACGTTCCCGGGCCTTGTACACACCGCCCGTCACACCACGAAAGTTGGTAACACCCGAAGCCGGTGGGGTAACCGTAAGGAGCCAGCCGTCTAAGGTGGGGCCGATGATTGGGGTGAAGTCGTAACAAGGTAGCCGTATCGGAAGGTGCGGCTGGATCACCTCCTTTCTATGGAGTACATGAACAAGGAAACTTGTTCGTACGACAAGTCGACGCACATTCGCTTTAGGTTAATGTTTAGTTTTGAAGGTTCAAAAAACCTTCTATTGTACCTTGAAAACTTCAAACAGAAGAATAAAAAAGTCCTTGTTATTGATGAGATGACAAGGCACCTCTAATCAATGCGAAAGCAAAGAGAATGAGTTAACGAGATCTAGGAACGCAAAGTTCTTAGTAAGCTGAAAAAGTCAAGCTACTAAGGGCATACGGCGGATGCCTAGGCGCCATCAGCCGATGAAGGACGCGGTAAGCTGCGAAAAGCTACGGGGAACTGCAAGCAAGTATTGATCCGTAGATGTCCGAATGGGGAAACCCACCTGCCGTCATGGGCAGGTATCCGAAAGGAAGGGAACCCGGGGAACTGAAACATCTAAGTACCCGGAGGAAGAGAAATCAAACGAGATGCCCACAGTAGCGGCGAGCGAAGAGGGCAGAGGGCAAACCGGGGAGCTACGGCTCTCCGGGGTTGAGGACTGCATTTAGTCTTAATGGTCTATCCGAACTACCTGGAAAGGTAGGCAACACAGTGTAAAAGCCACGTAGGTTAAAGACCAGAGAGATGAGCAGTATCCAGAGTACCACGAGGCACGAGGAATCTTGTGGGAAGCCGGGGGGACCACCCTCCAACCCTAAACACTGAATGGCGACCGATAGCGCATAGTACCGTGAGGGAAAGGTGAAAAGAACCCCGGGAGGGGAGTGAAAGAGAACCTGAAACCGTATGTCTACAAGCAGTCGGAGCGAAAGCGACGGCGTGCCTATTGAAGAATGAACCAACGAGTTACGTGCACTAGCGAGGTTAAGTGGAAGACACGGAGCCGAAGCGAAAGCGAGTCTTAAGAGGGCGGATAGTTAGTGTACGTAGACCCGAAACCGCAGTGATCTACCCATGTCCAGGTTGAAGCGCAGGTAAAATTGCGTGGAGGACCGAACCTGTGAGCGTTGAAAAGCTTTAGGATGAGATGTGGGTAGAGGTGAAATTCCAATCGAACGCGGAGATAGCTGGTTCTCCCCGAAATAGCTTTAGGGCTAGCCTCAAGTAGTAAGTATAGGCGGTAGAGCACTGATCGGGCTAGGGGCCATAAAGGTTACCGAACCCTGTCAAACTCCGAATGGTTATACTGTAGAGCTTGGGAGTCAGACTACGAGTGATAAGATCCGTGGTCAAAAGGGAAACAGCCCAGACCACCAGCTAAGGTCCCCAATGTCGTACTAAGTGGAAAAGGATGTGGGGTCTCTAAAACAACCAGGATGTTGGCTTAGAAGCAGCCACCATTTAAAGAGTGCGTAATAGCTCACTGGTCGAGAGACCCTGCGCCGAAGATTACCGGGGCTAAAGTACGAAACCGAAGCTGTGGCTACGACGTAAGTCGTGGGGTAGGGGAGCGTTCTGTGAGGGCTGAAGTCGTTCTGTAAGGAACGGTGGACTTCACAGAAGTGAGAATGTTGGTATGAGTAGCGAAAAGAATGGTGAGAATCCATTCCACCGAAAGCATAAGGATTCCTGGGCAACGATCGTCGTCCCAGGGTAAGTCGGGACCTAATCCGAGGCATGGAGCGTAGGAGATGGACAACTGGCAGATATTCCAGTACCGGTAATGATTGTTTGAGCGATGGAGTGACACAGGAGGGCAGGCAGGCAGGAGATTGGTTGTTCCTGTACAAGCGTGTAGGGTGGAACGTAGGCAAATCCGCGTTCCGTGAGCCTGAGGCGTGATGTGGAGGTTCCGGAAACGGAACTGAAGCTGCTGACCCCACACTGTCGAGAAAAGCTTCTAGTTAGAGAATTACCGCCCGTACCGTAAACCGACACAGGTATGCGGGGAGAGAATCCTAAGGTGCGCGGGAGAACCCTCGTTAAGGAACTCGGCAAAATGTACCCGTAACTTCGGGATAAGGGTAGCCGCTGTTGTGAAGTCTGCACAGACGGAGCATGAGGCGGTCGCAGAGAAGAGGCCCAAGCGACTGTTTACCACAAACACAGGTGCCTGCTAAAGAGAAATCTGACGTATAGGTGCTGACACCTGCCCAGTGCCGGAAGGTTAAGGAAGGATGTCCGGAGCAATCCAAAGCATTCGACCGAAGCCCCGGTGAACGGCGGCCGTAACTATAACGGTCCTAAGGTAGCGAAATTCCTTGTCGGGTAAG
>ERZ773221.33-NODE-33-length-154134-cov-32.056127_pt1 | contig 154134 bp, 132 predicted proteins | sample MGYA00580994_ERZ773221 | MGnify/ENA primary metagenome ERZ773221 (study PRJEB29015, sample SAMEA2737758) | human gut metagenome | biome: human gut; feature: human-associated habitat; material: faeces | place: China | collected 2012 ... | reverse complement strand
AAATAGGTTTATCGACACACTCGGGGCTGCCGCATTTAGCGGCAGCCCTCTCCGTCAAAGTCCGTATTTTTTCGCTATCTCTCCGTAGTTGTTTTCGAACCTCACGGCGTTTATTCCGACTTCCTCCGCCCCGCGCACGTTTCTTTCGAGGTCGTCTATAAACAAACACTCCTCGGCTTTCAGCCCGTATTTATTGAGGATATATTCGTATATCCTCCTGTCGGGCTTAATGATGTGCAGGTCGCACGAGACCACCACGCCGTCGAAAAAGTCCATATCATAAAAGCGCGGAAAATATTCATAGAAGCGCCCGCTCGCGTTTGAGAGGACATAGATTTTCCTCCCGCTCCGCTTCATCGCGCGGCAGAACTCAGGCGCGCCGTCAATTCTGTTGAGAAAATCCGGCCAGTGCCGCTCGCACTTTTCGAGCGCGGCGTGATATTTTTCCGGCACACGCGCTTTCGCCGCGGCGAGCATCTGGGCATCGGTTATATTGCCCCTGTCGCCCTCGAGCCAGTCTTCGCTCTCGAACAGCTCGCGTCGAATAATTTTCTTTGACTCTTCGTTAGGGCAAAGCGTATCAAGCGGGCGGTTGACATCGTATTCAATGAGCACGTTGCCCATATCGAGAATTATGTTTTTTATCATTTTATTCTCCGTATCAAAAAAAACGCCGCCGACCCGTTTGAAATTCAGACAGGCGGCGACTTTTTCTTTCATTTATTTAGTCATGAAAAGTATTCCCATGCATCCGGGTCCGCAGTGGCTTGCGATGGTGCAGCCCGCGCAGCCGATGAGAACCTCCTTGAACGGGAGAATGCTCTTTATCAGCGCGGTGAGTTCCTTCACCTCGGCATCCGAAGCGCTCGACGAGGTCAGGAAAATGCGCGAAAGGTCGGCGTCGTCCTTATGGGCGTTAAGCTCATCCTCGATATACTTCTTCTTGACGTCGAGTATCTTGCCGCGATACTTTCTCGCAACCCCGAGCTTGCCGTCCTTCATCTCGATGCACGGACGGATGGAGAGCAAGTTGGCTCCGAGCGCGGCAACCGTCGAGCAGCGGCCGCCTTTCTTCATATATTCGAGCTTGTCGAGCACAAAGCTCGTGCAGGTCTTTTTGTTCAAATCAACGGCGGCCTTCGCTATATCCTCCGCGCTCATGCCCTCATCGCGCATCTCGCAGGCTCTTATGACCTGGAGCGCGATACCGGAGCTCAGATGGCGCGAGTCGATGACATAAACTCCGTCCATTCCCTCCGCGGCGAGTCTCGCGTTCTGATGGGTCGAGGATATCTCGGAGCTCAGCGAGAAATGGACAACTTTCTTTCCCTCGTCGATAAAGGACTTGAAGAAGGTCTCGTAGTCGCCTATCGGAATAGCCGAGGTCGTAGGCAGCTCGCCCGTCTCGTCGTAGTGCCTGAAAACATCGGGAGTGGTTATATCTATTCCGTCGCGGTATGATTTTCCTCCGAGATTAACATACAGCGGCAGGACATGTATATCATATCTTGTTTCAAGTTCTGCGCTCAGATCCGCAGGGCTGTCCGTGGTGATAACTACTTTACTGTTCATAGAACTTCTCCTTATACTCAAGTTAATCGGATTATATCATATCCGAGGTCAAATATCAACTTGTGTTGCAGAATAAAATATATTATAATATGCAACGTAACGGAGGGATCGCATGATGAGAGAGACTGGGCGGCGGCTGCTCGGGATAGGAGCGCGCGCCCGTTTTGCGGCATATTCCGTATTCGGGCGCAAAACGGACTGTGCCGCGGAATTTATCAAAAATCGGGACAGCTATATTCTCAAGAGCCCCGACGGTACTCTCGAGGTGACCGTCTCGGGCGGTAAGCTTACATATTCGGCGGCAGTCGGCGGAATTACTGTAATCGAGCCGTCGGAGATAGGTCTGCTAATTCAGGGCGGCAGAAATATCGGCGAAAATGTCACCCTCGGCGAGCCGAAAATCGAGTCCTGCGAAGAGACTTACCGCGACCTTGACACCGAGACGGATATTACCGACAGGCACATGAATTATATTATCCCCGTGCGTGCGGGAAAAATTATATACTCGCTCGAGGTGCGCATATGGAACGACGGCTTCGGCTTCCGACTGCTCTTTGATAAGAATACGGGGCTGCTCGTCGTCGTCGAGCCGACGCAGTTCAACGTGCCCGGCGACACCGTTTGCAGATATCAGACCGACCTCAAGAAGATGCAGGGAAAGACGCTGACGCAAAAGACATCGGAGCTTTCGCAAAGCGAAGTTTTCTCATGCATGACCGCATTCGAGTTTCCCGGGAAAAGCATATATATAATGATAACCGAATCGGACATCGAGAACTACCCCGGCATGGCTCTGCGCTCGCTCGGCGCGGGCAGATTCAAAACGGAGCTGTGGGACACGGACAAGTTCTTTATAAAAGGCGGGAAAACTCCGTGGCGCATAGTCACCGTGTGCCGCTCGCTCGAGGAGCTCATTCACTGCCGCGTTATAACCCACGCCGCAGCGCCCGTGAATGACAAAGCATACGAAAACGCCGACTGGATACGCCCCGGCAAGAGCGCGTGGTCGTATTTTATAGACGAGGAACACAGCCGACGATTTGAAAAGATAATGGAATTCAACGCCCTCGCGGAGCAGGCGGGATATGAATACAACCTCGCGGACAACGGCTGGCGCGACTGGACAAAGACGGAACGCGGCGCGTTCAAAAAGGTCAAAGAGCTCGTTGACGACGCAGAAAAGCGCTCGGTCGGGATATGGCTCTGGCAGTCCGCCATGGACAAGGTGTGGTTTGCGCCGTACAGGCGCAGGTTCTTCAAAAAGTGTGAAAAGCTCGGGATAAAGGGCATAAAATTAGACCACATAGAGAGCGAAACGCAGTTCATGACCGAATTTTACCGCCGCTTTGCGCGCGAGGCGGCAGAGCACAAGCTCATGGTCATATACCACAACCCGCAGAAGCCGACAGGACTGCGCCGCACCTTCCCGAACGTGATGAGCATGGAGGCGATACGCGGACTTCAATGCAAGGCCGACGCGGACAACGACACGATTCTTCCATTTACAAGGATGCTCGGCGGCAACGCGGATTATACGCCGCTGTGCTTCTCCGTGCCGAGGTGCCTGAATGAAGTCAGCATCTGCCATATGCTCGCCTCGGCTGTAATATACAACTCGGCATTTTTCACCGTCAGCGAAGACCCGTCAATTCTCAAAGCGCACGGGCTCGACTCATTTGTCTCTCCCCTGCCGGTGGTCTGGAACGAGACGCATGTTCTCCCCGGCAGCAAGATAGGCGAGATTGTAATTTTCGCGCGGCGAAGCGGAAACAAATGGTACGCCGCCGTATTCAACAGCTCTCAAGGCGAGCGGAAGATAAATCTGCCGTTCTCGTTTTTAAAAGACGGCGCGAAATACGAAGCCGAGATATACACGGACAATCTTACGGATCAGCGCGGGTATAACAAAGTGAAGATAGCAGTCACAAGTGCCGACAGTGCAGATATAGCAATGCGTCCCTCCGGCGGATTTGCCGCTGTGTTCAGGGAGATATAAATTCGTTTGGGATTGCCTCAACTGCAATTTTATATAACAAAAGCCAAGCTGTGTTTTGCAGCTTGGCTTCTTTATTTTATTTATTCGCCGAATGGACAGAGCATATTTTTTACAGCAGGCAGACGCCCTGCGCTCTGAACGCATCGACGGTCTCCTGCGGCCAGATGGACGCCTGGACTTCACCGATATGCGCCTTTCTAAGGAAGAACATGCACATACGGGACTGGCCGATACCGCCGCCCATAGTCAGCGGAAGATTGCCGTTGAGCAGGTCGCGCTGGAACGGGAGCTCGGCGCGCTCGGGGCAGCCTCTCTCTTCAAGCTGAGACGCGAGCGACTCGGCGTTGACGCGGATGCCCATGCTCGACAGCTCATATGCCATGTCGAGCAGAGGATAATACACGACGATATCGCCGTTGAGGCTCCAGTCGTCATAGTCCGGGGCGCGTCCGTCGTGGATGTCGCCGGAGCGGAGCTTGCCGCCGATCTGCATGATAAACACTGCGCCCTTGTCGCGGGCAATTTCGGTCTCGCGCTGCTTGGGAGTCAGGTCTGGATACATATCCTCGAGCTCCTGCGTGGTGATGAACGATATCTCATCGGGCAGGAACTTGCCGACGAAATCATATTCCTCGGCAATATAGGTCTCCGTGTGGCGCAGGCTCCTGTAAATCGCGCGGACGGTTCTCTTGAGGGTATCGACGTTGCGCTGCTCGGGAGTTATTATCTTCTCCCAATCCCACTGATCAACAAAGACGGAGTGGAGATTATCCGTATCCTCGTCGCGGCGTATGGCGTTCATATCCGCATAGAGACCCTCGCCGGGCTTGAAGCCGTAATCCTTGAGGGCGCGGCGCTTCCACTTCGCAAGCGACTGGACGATTTCAACATCGCTGTCCATGTCTTTTATATCGAACGCAACGGGGCGCTCGACGCCGTTCAATGTATCGTTGAGTCCGGAATCCGAGCGCACGAAGAGCGGCGCGGAGACACGGGTAAGATTGAGCTGGATAGCGAGATCCCTCTCGAAGAAATCCTTGACCTTTTTGATAGCCACCTGAGTCTGTCTGATATCGAGCAGTGGCTTATATCCTGACGGAAGATAGCTTGAATCCATGTCATCACATCCCAAAATAAAAAACTAATATATATAATAGCATCATATCGCGCCTTGTGCAATAAAAATTTTGCACATTAAAGTAAAAAAGGACAGCCGATATGTGGCTGTCCCTATGTATTTTCAGATATCGAGTCCGGGCACGTTACCGGTCAGAAAGCGAACCAGCTGCCAGACGACAGCGCCGAAGGCATTGCCGAAGCTCTGGCGATAGAAGTTATAATCCACGCCGGGAGTCAGAATAACGGGTTCTGTGTTTTCCCCGAGTCCGAGGTTTTTGAGCAAAATGAGCATATGCCTTGCGAGCTCGACATTGCCCTTTGCGTTCGGGTGGACGCAGTCATCCGCCAGAAGTTCGGTGTTATGCGAGATGACCGCACTCGTGTCGAATATAACGACATCGTCGTGCTTTGCGGCGAATTTATTGAGCATGGCATTTATACGCGAAACCGCCTTGATAAACGGAATATGTCCGAGGCCCTTCCACGCGCAGTAGATATTGTCGAATATCAGCGTTGCATCGGGATTTATCTCGCGGATGAGCGAATAGATAGTATTGAAATCGTCATAGATGCCGTAGGCTATCTCGTCGAGCTTCTTGTCGTTTGTTCCGAACAGCGCGCCGATGGTTATCCAGACGACATCCTTGCTCGCGAGGTAGTTGTTCGATCCGATGCAGATGTTTATGACATCCGCCCATGCGATGCTCTCGCGGAACTCGTCAACGGTCTCGATCTTTCTGATAAGATCCTGCGTATCGTTTGCGACCTGAGCGAGGTTGCGGTAATTGTAGCCGTTGGTGTCGGCGACAATCTTGCCGTAGGCCGCGTCCTCTTTGTTCTCAATGCCGAAGCCCTCGGCTATCGAATCGCCGAGCACGAGAAAGTTGAGCTTGCCGCTGTCCTGCGGTGCGGCAAAAGCGAGGCATTGGAGCGACGCCGCTATCATGACGACGCAAAGCAGAACCGCTGCAATCTTTCTGAATTTTTTCATTTTTATCACCTTAAATGGAAAACATAGTATTAATATAGAGAATACATTTTTTGGCAGAAAAAGTCAAGAGGGTCAAGGGGAAAAGAGGAAAACATATGGGGACTTTGATTTGATTTTGTGCGGTTGAGGTGGAGTGGATTGGTCATGAAAATCATTATGCGCTCCTGCAAGGGAAGCTGGCTCGGCAAAGCCGAGACTGAGAGGTCAGTTTCGCTTCACTCAAAGTGATAGGTAAAAGTGAAAACGAAGAAGTGCTCGATATTGGCGGATATCATCCGCCCGCAAAATTTGCTCAATCTTATTGCCGCGTGAGCGGCATGATATAAAATTATAAAATTTGCGCTCTACCTTCGCGTCATACAATAATCAAATATTTTATACTTCCCGCGTTTCGGCATTTCTTTTCTGTCTGAGAAAAGAAATGCCTGCAAAGAAAAGGCAGACTCGGGGTTTCACCCCGAGACCCCGGCAACGCCGCGCCGCAGTACTTAGCTTGCGGCTCTCAATTGGCAGCTCGGCACATTCGCCCGTAAACTTGCTCCACTCAAACAGTACGGGCTCGTGCGTCTTGCTTCGCAAGCCGTTCCCTCGCCTATCTCTGTTAGTCCTCAAGCACTACGGCGCGGCTATTGGAGGCTTGATTATAAAAATTAGTTGAGTCACGCGCTTTTACTTTGCTATAGCTCAAGTAATAGGCAACTCCCAATTGTAGCCCACCACAATACAAAAAATTCACCCCGGAGTTATCCTCCGGGGTTTACTGTTAATTTTTTATATGATTCTCATTCTGACAACGCCGCTGACTGCGGTTATTTTTTCGCTGTCGGGGTTCGGCGTATCGCAGACGAGGTAGCCGAGTCCGTTTTTGGCTGCGCTGTTGAGCGATGTTATATTGCCGCCGAGCGCCGCGACGATGTTTTCGCGCACTCCATCGCTGTCTTTGTAGATAATGCACACGCGCTTTTCAAACTCTGCGGGCGGCGTGAGTTCGGGCAGGTTGACGGAGTTTTTCACTTCGCCGCGCTCGATATAGCTTATAAGCTCGTCGGCAGCCATGACCGCGCAGTTGTCCTCGCTCTCGGGCGTGGAGGCACCGAGGTGCGGGATAGCTATAACTCCGGGCACGCCCAACTGCGCATCGGTCGGGAAGTCCGTGGCGTATGCCGCGACTTTGCCGTCGGCGAGAGAAGCGAGAATATCATCGGAGTTCACAAGCTCGCCGCGCGCGAAATTGAGAATACGCACGCCGTCTTTCATTTTGCCTATAGATTCCGCGTTTATAATATTTCTCGTGCTGTCGTTGCACGGGATGTGCAGGGTCAGATAATCCGCCGCGGAGAAAACCGTCTCCATATTGTCAACGGTCTCAACGCCGCTTATTTCGCTCCTGCCCTTTCTGTCGAAGCAGACGACTCTCATACCGAGGTCACGCGCCGCTTCGGCAACAAGCTTGCCTATAGCGCCCATGCCGACAACGCCCATGGTATTGCCTTTTATCTCGGGACCAGCAAATGAGCTCTTGCCCTTTTCGACGAGCTTACCGACATTGTCGCCCTCGCCTTTGAGGGTCTTGCACCAGTCGATAGCATCTACGACTTTGCGCGAAGCGAGAAGAGCCGCGCAGATAACAAGCTCTTTTACCGCGTTTGCGTTCGCTCCGGGCGTGTTGAATACTGCGATGCCCTGCTCCGAGCACCTGTCGATCGGGATATTATTCACACCCGCTCCCGCGCGAGCGATTGCCAAAAGACCCGCTCCGAACTGCATCTCATGCATCGAAGCCGAGCGCACCATTATCGCCGCCGGATCTTCCGCATTGTCGGTGCAGACATATTTCGCGCTGTCAAAGCGGTCGGTTCCGCACTTTGCTATTTTATTTAGCGTTAATATCTCTTTCATCAGCCTCTCCCCCTCAGTTGTTCTTCTCGAACTCCTTCATGAAGTCAACAAGCTGCTCGACTCCCTCGACCGGCATGGCGTTGTATATGGACGCGCGCATTCCGCCGACCGAACGGTGTCCCTTGAGGTTGACAAATCCCGCCTCTGCCGCCTCGGAGACAAACTTCGCGTTGAGTTCGTCGCTCTCTGTAACAAAAGTCACGTTCATCAGTGAGCGGTCGCAGTGCCTGACGGGGTTCGAGAACATCTTGCTCGAATCGATGAAGTCATAGAGAATCTTTGCCTTCGCTTCGTTTCTCTTCTTCATCTCCTCAAGTCCGCCGAGTTTCTCTATCCACTCGAGCACTAATTTGCACATATATATCGACCAGCAGGGCGGCGTGTTATACATCGAGTCGTTGTCCGCCATATTCTTGTAGTCGAGCATCGCAGGCGTGATATCGCGCGCCCTGCCGATAAGATCCTTGCGCACTATGACAATAGTCAGTCCCGCAGGGGCGACATTCTTCTGCGCGCCGCCGTAGACAATACCGAACTTTGAGACATCGAGCGGCTCCGAGAGGAAGCACGACGAAACATCAGCAACGAGCGGAACATCGCCTGTGTCGGGGATATACGGGAACTTCGTGCCGTAGATAGTGTTGTTCAGGCATATATATGCATAGTCCGCCTCGGGGTCAAAATCCTCGCGGGTGACCTCGGGAATATAAGAGAAAGTCTTATCTTTCGAGGACGCAACAACTCTGATATCGCCGTATTTGCACGCCTCTTTATACGCCTTGGTTGAGAACTGACCGGTGAGCATATAATCGGCCTTTCCGCTGCCGTTCAAAAGATTGAGCGGAATCGCGGCAAACTGGGTCGAAGCTCCTCCCTGGAGGAACAGTATATCGTAATTATCGGGCACTGAAAGTACCGATCTGAACAGATTCTGCGCCTCATCCATGATTTCCTCAAAGACCTTTGAGCGGTGCGACATCTCCATAACGGACTGGCCGCTTCCGTGATAGTCCATTATCTCCGCTGCCGCGCGGCTGAGAACGCTCTCGGGCAGCATTGAAGGACCTGCTGAAAAATTGAATACTCTTGCCATCTGGGTTTACCTCCTTTTCCGGCGCGCTGAAATATCCGCGCCAAAGCCGAGAAAATTACCGGCTTTTTACCATTATATAACATAGTAAAAAGATAAGTCAATAAAATCGGAGCTTTACTGTTGAAAAATATATCTTCTGAATGTATAATTAGGATGACAGAAAAATCCATCAGATAACGAGGTATTTTCAAAATGTCAGCTCAGCAGAAAAAGAAGAAGAAAAACAATTCGAGACTTTACATTCTCATCGCAGCTGTAGTGCTGCTCATCGTGATGATCGTCCTGATTGCCGTCAAATGCTCCGGCGGCAAGAAAAATCCGGATGCAGACAGCACGAGCGGCGAATCCTCATTGCAGTCACTCGAAGCGGCGGACATCGACCCGCTGACCGGACTCTCCGGCTTCAAGGCGCAGGGCAAACGCCCGATAGCGATAGTTGTCAACAACTCGAAGCCCGCTCGCCCGCAGTGGGGACTCTGCACCCCCGATATCGTGTTTGAGGGCGTGACGGAGGCGGGTATTACGAGAATGCTCTGGCTCTATTCCGACATAAACAAGATTCCCGACAAGGTCGGCTCGCTCAGAAGCGCAAGGCACGACTTCGTCGAGATAGCCGAGGGACTTGACGCAATATTCGTCCACTGGGGCGGCAGCAAATACGCCTATTCGGCGATAAACGAGCGCAATGTCGACGACCTCGACGGGCGTTCATATCTCGGCAGATATTTCTTCCGCGACAAGGAGCGCACCAACGTAGCCATCGAGCACCGCGGATACACGACCCGCGAGGCGATTGACAAGGGTCTTACAAAGCTCGACATCCGCCGCGATATTAAATCCGGCTATCAGAGTCCCTTTGCATTTGTTTCCGAGAGCTCGCCGCGCACTCCCGCCGGCGGCGCATGCTCGAGAATAGACATAGTTTTCTCGTCCTACTGCAACCACTCATTTACTTATTCGGCGCAGGACGGGCTCTATCTCAACGACATCAACGGCGCGCCGATGACAGACGCGGACGGCAAGCAGATGGCGGTCAAGAATGTTGTTATTCTCTACTGCCCGGTCTCGCTCATGGGCGACTCATCCGGCTGCGTTGACATGGATCTGACAGGCGGCAGCGGCGTTTATCTCTCGAACGGCGCATATGAGAACATAACCTGGAAAAAGGACGGCCCGGACGATATGCTCACCCTCTATTCGTCCGACGGCACCGAGCTCAAGCTCAACCCCGGTCAGAGCTACATCGGTCTTGTCCCCACCGACAAGCAGGCAAGCACAGTCATAGCATAAAATATAACATAAACTCAAACGCCGCCGGCACAGCATAAAAGCTTACCGGCGGCGTTTTGGATTATCAGGACAGCTTATAATATTCAAAAATCGGGTGTGAGGTTTCCCCCGTTTTCTTGTGTAATAAGTGAAGGGCACAAAAGACGCTTTGCAGAAAGGAGAAAATCTATGGACAACGGTGCAAGTAGCTACCGCCGTTTCTGTAACGAAGGAGATGATAGCGGATTAGTTGAAATTATCGTCAACTACCGTGACGGGCTTATCTTATATTTGAACAGCTTTGTCGGAAACATACACATCGCCGAGGAATTGGCGGAGGATACGTTCGTCCTGCTCGGGACGAAAAAGCCGAAGGACAAAGGCACAAGTTCTTTTAAAACCTGGCTCTACACCATCGGGCGGAATATCGCCATCAACCATCTGAGACGAAGGTCAAGATTTTCGCTCGTATCCGTTGACGACTGCTCGGAGCTCGAAAGCGAAGAGGAGAGCCTGGAGGCGGCTGTTATAAAAGAAGAACAGAAGATATCGGTGCATCGGGCGCTGAAAAAGCTCAAGCCCGAATATCATCAGGTTCTCTGGCTCATATATTTTGAGAATTTCAGCAATAAAGAAGCTGCGAAGATAATGGGAAAATCCGTTCACAACATCGAGACACTTGTCTACCGTGCCCGCAAATCACTTAAATCACAATTGGAAACGGAGGGTTTCACATATGAAAAGCTATGATGAAACTGTTGATTCTGTGTTCGACCGTATTGATAAATATAACAGCGAAAAGATACGCAGAAATAAGATAATCACAAAAGCTGTTGTCCCCGCCTGTTGTTTTTGTCTGATAGCGTTAGGCGGAATAGGGGCATGGAAAAGCGGATTGTTCAAATCCGGGACGCCCGATGCCGTACCCGGTCAGCCTGTTACAAGTTATGACAACGCCGCAGTCTCGCCTGCCGAGAGTACTTCTCCCAACAGCGTCGGTTCAAAACGACTCTGCTTTGCCAATCAGATAAACGGAGTCAAAAGTGCGGCTCCGCTGTATCTCGACCCAGCAAAGCATTATACCGAGAATTGGAGCAATGCGGAAGTCACCGCCTATATGGGCGCCGACCTGTTCAATCTCGGCGCGGAGTACAAATATATCGGCAGCATCAGCCACGCCGTCACTTTTTCTTCCGACGGAGCTATTGCAAGAGATGTTATAAATTTGAAATATCACTCCAAAGATGCCGATTTTACCATGAGCGCCAGCAAACTTGGCGCGCCCAACGACTGCATATATGCTTTAAACAGCAGCGAGATCACAAGCATCGGAGTCGGCGGCAAAAGCGTGGAGGTTCTGTTCGCGGCAACAGTCGGCAGCGATGCCGCCGCTCAGCCCGAAAAGCAAAATCTTATGGTCGCGGATTTCAGCTGCGGCGGGGTTTATTACAGGGTAACAGCAGAAAATATATCAATCAGCGATTTCTATAATATTGTATCAGCCATTGTGAAAAAATAAAATTACAGGAGGTATGCAGCTGGGCTGCGTACCTCCTGATTTTTATTTACACTCACACAAGATAGTGCTTTTTCGTGTCGTGATAGAGCTGGGTTATATCCTGGAGCACCTCGGTATGGGCGAAGCTCTTGTGATAGACTATATTCGTCTCGCGCGCCATGCTGAGGTTTTCTATCGGCACTATCGTCAGCTTCTTTTTGCGGACTTCTCTGAGACACACGCTCTTTGCAAGGATAGATACGCCGAAGTCCTTCTGCACAAGGTCTTTTATCGTCGTGACGTTATCGACTTCGAGGATAACATTGAAGTCGTCTATTGACTCGTTGTGGCTCTCGAGCGTCGCTTCAAACAGCATTCGCGTTGCCGAAGTCGGAAGACGCAGGATGAGCCTCTCGCGGCGCAACTCGTTCAGCGTTATCATCGAGTGCTTTGCGAGCGGATTGTTGTTCGACATGATGCAAACGAGATAGTCCGTATCTATCATGACGGAATTGAGCGACGGATTCGACACTTTTCCGTCCGTTATTGCAAGATCGATCTCAAAATTGTCGAGCATATCATAAAGATTTTTTATAGTATCTGTAAAAACAGTAATGCTTACATTTGGATATTCGTTGCCGTAACGGGCGAGAACCTCGGTTGCAAATGTACTTTCGGAGGTGTGGGTCAGACCTATGCGCAGCTTCTTTATGTTGCGCTTGGAGTCCGCTATTTCCATGTGCATCTTCTGATCCATTGAAGTCAGAATACGCGCATAACGAACCGCAATTTCCCCTTCCTGCGTCAATGTCAGCTCGCCTTTCTTGCGATTGAACAGCTTCGCGCCGAGGGATTGTTCGAGCTGGCTTATCTGATGGCTGACCGCAGGCTGGGTCAGAGAGAGAGCTTCAGCCGCCCTTGTGAAATTTTTCTGCTCCGCAACTGCTATCAAAGTTTCGGTTTTATTGTCTAACATATACTCACCATAAAAAAAGTTTTTGAAAATCAAAATTAAAATAATTTGATTTTATTACAGGTTGAGTATATCATATTATATAGTAAATCACAAGAGATATTAAAAAAACAAATTTGCAAAATTTATCGGTCGCCGGACGAAAAAGCTCTCCCGGCGGTTGCTTTTTTACTCTCTGAAAGGAAACGAGGAATAAGGGAAATTGATTAACTCACTCTACAAGACCTTCAACATCACCTCCCCCGTCGCGGGAATCATAATTTCGGTGGCTCTGATGCTGATAACGGGCTTTGCGATGACGCGCATCACAAAGCGGCTCCGGCTGCCGAACGTCACGGCGTACATACTCTCCGGCGTCCTGCTCGGGCCGTATGTATTGAATCTTGTGCCGCAGGACATCGTTGAGGGAATGGACTTTCTGAACGATATCGCTCTCGCGTTCATCGCGTTCAGCACCGGCGAGTTCTTCCGCTTTTCGACTCTTAAAAAGAACGGCGGAAAAGTCGTTGTGATAACTGTGCTCGAAGCGTGCCTCGCGTCGGTTATCGTTTTCATCGTGTCGTTCTTCATTCTCGGGCTGGATATCAACTTCTCGCTCGTGCTCGGCGCGCTCGCCTCGGCAACTGCGCCCGCGTCAACGGTCATGACGATACGCCAGACCCACGCAAAGGGCGACTTTGTTGACACCCTGCTCCAGGTCGTTGCGCTCGACGATGTCGTCGGACTCGTCGCATACAGCGCCGCGATATCTGTAGCGCTCGCGAACGCATCGGGTCATTTCAGCGCGGGCAGCGTATTGAAGCCCATCGGGCTCAACTTTCTCGTGTTCGCGATAGGCTGCCTGTTCGGACTGATATTGAAGCTCCTGCTTCAAAAGCGTTCGACGGACAACAGGCTGATAGTCTCCGTCGCGCTGCTGTTCTCGTTCTGCGGAATATGCACCCTGCTCGATGTCTCGCCGCTTCTCGGCTGCATGGCGATGGGCATGGTCTACATCAATCTTTCGGACGATGAGAGGCTGTTCAAGCAGCTCAACTACTTCAACCCGCCGATACTCCTGCTGTTCTTCGTGCGTTCTGGACTCAACTTCAATCTCAGCGCGCTCTTCGACAGCTCGTCATCCATCGGCCACGTGCCGCTGATAGTTGTCGGTGTGTGCTACTTCTTCACGCGAATCATCGGCAAATACGCCGGCGCGTTCCTCGGCTGTCTCATAACAAAGAAAAACCACCTTGTCCGCAACTACCTCGGCCTCGCGCTTATCCCGCAGGCGGGCGTCGCTATAGGTCTCGCCGCGATGGGCGCGCGAACGCTCGGCGGCGCGTCCGGCAGTGCGCTTGAAACGATAATACTTGCGTCGAGCGTCCTGTATGAGCTCATCGGTCCCGGCTGCGCGAAGCTCTCGCTCTATCTCTCGAAGTCATACTCCAACAAGCTCGAAGATATAGTCGAAATCGCGGAGGACGGACATCAGAAGAGCAAGGTCGAGCTGCTCATAGAACGCATCCAGGCGATACAAAACGACCTGCCTAAGCATGAGAATCCCTACTACGAAGACGAGCAGGCATTCTCCGAAGCCGCAGACGAGCAGTATCTGCTCGCGGGCATGAGCATGGACAGAAGCAGAAAGAACAGGAGGAGAAGAAGATGAACGGAATAACCGCATTTGCCCTCTCGGACCCTATCGCCCGTCTGCTCGGCGAATGGTCAATGGAACTCAACACATATTCGATAATACTCAGGATAGCAGTGGCTGTCATATTCGCGTCAGTCATAGGCTGCGAGCGTTCGAGCAAGCGTCACTCGGCGGGACTGCGCACTTTCGTGCTCATCTCCTTTGCCTCGACCGTCTCGATGATACTCGACATATATCTCATGATGAGCTACTCGTTCAGCGTGCCCGTGCTATCGGCGGCGACGATAATCGGCACCGCTATGGTCAGCGGCAACTCGATACTGTTCAGCTCCCGCAATCAGATAAAGGGACTGACGACCTCCGCCGGACTCTGGGCCTGCGGAATCCTCGGATTCACGATCGGCGCGGGACTCTATACCGTGACCGTCATAGTCTATGTTTTCCTGCTCTGCATCCTCGCCTGCTTCCCGTCGCTTGAGATATACCTCAAGAACCGCTCGAACCACTTTGAGATCCACCTCGAGCTCAAGAGCAGCGAATATCTTCAGGACTTCGTCGCGGTCATCCGCCGCCTCGGGCTGAGAATAGACGACATCGAATCGAACCTCGCGTATGTCGGCTCGGGACTGAGCGTCTATACGATAACGATAACGATAAACAGCGCGGAGCTGAAAAAATACAAGACGCACAAAGAGATAATCGAAGCGCTGAGCTCGCTCGAATATATATATCATATTGAAGAGATGAGATAAAAAACCAGCCCGGAGCCAAAAATCGGCTCCGGGTTTTTGGCTGCGATTTTTGTGGGTGAAATGTCTCGCTGGCACTCACGCTTTTTTAAAATGCTTTTCGCCCGCAGGGAGAAAAGCCACCTCACTTATTCACTGTTCACTATTACTTTTTACCTTTCCAAAACTCCCGCAAAATCAGTGAAAAGTGAAAAGTGAAAAAGTAAACTCCCACACTGATGTGCGGGAGTTTTGGTGGACACGCACGGACTCGAACCGTGGACCTCTTGCGTGTGAAGCAAGCGCTCTAACCAGCTGAGCTACGCGTCCTAAAAAATAAAGATGTCAGAATCCAGACCGAACGAATTTCTGATCTGCCGATTGCGACATCTGTTTGGTGGCTCTGGTGACCCGGACGAGAATCGAACTCGTGTTACCGCCGTGAAAGGGCGGTGTCTTAACCTCTTGACCACCGGGCCAAAATTGGTAGCGGCAGTTGGATTCGAACCAACGACACTCCGGGTATGAACCGAATGCTCTAGCCAACTGAGCTATGCCGCCATATGTGAGCCTCGTCATCCGACAAGGCTTGATTATTATATTATATCGCAAGCGATTTGTCAATATATTTTTTGCAAAGTAGGACAAGATTTTCAAATTTTTCTTGAAATTTATTTCCCGACTCACCGAAAATGACGGCAAGCCGGGAAATTATCATTCAAAAACCTCGTGTGTGCCCGCTCCGACTTCGTGCTTTTCTCCGCCGATAATGACCGAAGCGCTGCAGTCCTCGGGGACGGTGAAAATATATTTTATCCTGCCGTTCTCGCGTCTCCACTCGCTCGCAACGGTGCCGCGACGCGTGTCAATCGAAGCCTTGACGAAGTCGAGCCGCCTGTCTGTCACGGGGCGGAAGATAATATGCTCGAAGCCCGGGCGATCGGGGTCGGCGTTTATGCCCGCCGCCGCGCCGTACATCCAGTCTGCGACCGCACCGTAGGCATAGTGATTGAACGAATTCATGTCGGTGCTCCACATCGTGCCGTCGGGCTTTATTCCGTCCCAGTGCTCCCAGACCGTCGTCGCGCCCTTTGATATAGGATAGAGCCACGAGGGATATTCGCGACGAAGCAGAAGGTCATATGCCGTCCCGGCGTAACCGTTATCGCTGAGTGCATGGAGAAGATACGGCGTGCCGACGAAGCCGGTTTCAAGATGCCCGGCGCGCTTCACAAGCTCGTTTAATTGAGCGGCGGTCGCCGCCCTGTCGTCTGTGATATCAAAGCAGAGCGCGAGCACACAGCCGGTCTGCGTGGCATTTTTCACTCTGCCGTTTTCCATATATTCACGCCTGAACGCTGCCGCCGCTTCTGCGGGAATATTCTCATATTCCGAAACATCTCTACCGAGCGCGTGTGCCGCTTTTATAAATAACTCGGTCGAATATTTATAGTATGCCGTGGCGATGAGATCATCGGGCGTTGAGCCCTTGTAGCTGCCCTCCGGGGAGTCGAGTCCAAGCCAGTCGCCGAAGTGGGAGCCGCCGGAGCGCCTGCCGTTTTCGCTGCGCTCGCGCATCCAGTCTATCCACGCTTTCATCGAATCGAACTGGTCTTCGAGTATTTTTTTGTCACCGTAGGTTCTGTATATCTCCCACGGGCAGATGACCGCCGCGTCGCTCCACGCGCTAGAGCCGCCCATATCGTCGAATATATTCGGTATAACATGCGGCACACAGCCGTCACGTCCCTGGTCGGCGGCGAGATCGTGAAGCCACTTTTTGAAGAAGCGCTCAACATCGAAATTGAGGCTCGCCGTGCGGACAAACACCTGCGCGTCGCCCGTCCAACCGAGGCGTTCGTTTCTCTGCGGGCAGTCGGTCGGGACATCGAGGAAATTGCTCTTCTGACCCCAGATTATATTTTTGAAAAGCTTGTTCACCGTCTCGTCCGAGCACTCGAAATAACCCGTGCGGCAGATATCCGAATGGACGACGATCGCCGTGAATTTCTCTTTTTTTACTTCGTCCGGCCAGTTTTCAAGGCGGATATATCTAAAGCCGAAAAAGGTGAGCGCGCTTTTATATGTGTGCTCCTCGCCGTCGCAGGTGAACTTTATCTGCGCGTCCGCCGAGCGGTAGTTGGCGTTATAGAAATTGCCGTCGCGGTCAAGCGTCTCGCCGTGGGAGATTGTCGCCTGCACACCGGGAGTGCCTTTTATCCTGAACTCGACATAGCCCGTCATATTCTGCCCGAAGTCAATGACCGTCTCGCCCGCCGGGGTTTTTATTACTTGCAGAGCAGGCATCCGCTCTTGCTCGACTATTTTTTCGCCCTCCTGCGGGATAAGCATATCCTTTTCGAGATCGACGCAGATGCAGTGCCTCGCGCTCCCCGCTTTGAAAGTCGCGTCGTAGATATCGCCGTCATATATATTTGTATATCTCAGCTTGCTCTCGCGCGCAGTCCACGAACTGTCGGTGACGATGCTCTCCGCCGTGCCGTCGGCATAGACAATAGTCAGCTCGGCGATGAGCGCCGTGTCGCGGTAGCCTAAAAAGTCGCTGCCGTCACGTTTATTGGCGATGGCGCGCCAGCCCTGACCGACCGTCACCTCGAGCGAATTCTCGGTCTTCAGCAGATTTGTCACATCGTAGCTCTGCACCTGAAGCCTGTTTAAATAAGAAGTCCAGCCCGGAGCGAGGATAAAGTCGCCTACCCGCTCGCCGTTTAATTTTACCTCATATACGCCGAGCGCAGTTATTTTCAATATTGCTTTTTCCGCTTTGGCGGCGCACCGAAAGTTTTTCAGATACACCGTACCGCCGCGCAAATTCTTTTCGCACCCTTTTATCCATTCGCTTCTCTCAAGCATATTTTTATCAGTTTCCTTTCGCCCTGCGGCTCATACTTTTTTAAATCTCTGCATACATTTTATATGTGCTTATACCCGAAAGTCAAGTTATTTCCAGCCGTATGTTACAAAATTGTTATAATTTACAGCGTTGTTTTTCTTGACTTTTTGGTTGTTTTAGAGTAAACTGAAAATACTGTGAAACAATTTATTCACAAAATCAAGAAAAAATGTTAAAAGGAGCACAACCAAATGAAGAGAATTCTTGCACTCATCATGGTTCTCGCTATGGTCTTCGCTTTTGCAGCTTGCAAGAGCAAGGATGACGGCGCGACCACAACCGATCCCTCCTCCGCAGGCGGAGAGGTCATCGACAACGGCGACGGTTCTACCGTTCCCGCAGACGCTTCCGCAGCTGACAGCACCGACGCAAGCAACGACGCTTCCGAAGTTTCCACCGACGCTTCCGGCAAGCCCGTCGAGGCTCCCTCGCAGGCAGCAGGCAGCCAGGGCGGCTCTCATGGCGGCAAAACCCCCGCAGCCGCTAAGACTGTTGCTGAGATAGTCGCTGACTATGTCAAGGCCCGCAAGGCTACCAAGCCCGCACCCGCAGGCAAGCAGACCATGGCTCTCGGCAACAACGGCAAGATCACCGGTGACGGCGGTTTAGGCGGACTCCTCAAAGTCGCTTCCCCCATCATCAACAACGTTCTTAAGAAAAACTCCACCGACACAGACTATGTTCCCGCTTCCAGCCACGCCGATCTCAAGGCGAGCGACGTCAAGTCCGCTAAGGCTATCGTCTCTGCAGACGGTAAGTACACCGACTACATCATCTATGTCAAGGATCAGACTGACGGCCCCAACGGCGACTCCCACAACGGCGGTCCTGTTGCTCGCGGTGTCGGAACCCTCGGCAGCATCGATGAGGCTCTCAACCAGCTCGGCGCAGAGTTCAAGAGCGGCAAAGAAAATGTTAAGCTCACCTACACCAACGCTTACATCTTCGCTCGCGTAGACAACAGCACCGGCAAGATCATCAACGGTACTTATCACTATCTCGTTAAGATCAACATAAGCGAGGCTGAGCTCAAGCTCGGTATCTCCGCTAAGGTCAAGAACATGTACGGCGAGGTTGACTACTTCGTTAGGATCGGCAACAACAAGCAGGGCTACAACGGCGCTAAGGGCTAAGCTCTAACAACCGAATAAAAATAAAGGCTCTCACCCAAACGGGCGGGAGCCTTTTTCATATGCAATGCAAAGAGCCGCGCCCGTTCGGGACGCGGCTGCCGTTATTCTGTTTTCATCAGGTCTTTTACGGTTATGCCGTCGAAGTATTCGTTCGTTATCTCTTCGAATCTGCGCCACATGCCGACGGTGCGGCAGCTGTCCGCGCGCTCGCACGGCTCATCGCAGGAGAGACACGCCACCGGCGCAAGGCTGCCCTCCGTAAGGCGCAGGATATCGCCGACAACGCACTGCTCCGGCGGTCTGCCGAGCCTGTATCCGCCGCCTTTGCCGTGGACGCCCTCAACATATCCGTCCTTTACAAGCAGCGCCATTATCTGCTCCATATATTTTTTTGAGATGCCCTGGCGCGCCGCGACATCCTTCATCGGGACGAGACCGCCACTGTGCTCCGCAAGGTCAACGAGCACCCTCAGAGCGTAGCGTCCGCGCGTTGATATCATCATAAATATTCCTCCGTTTCGCACTCAGCAGATCTCTCCGCCGCCGATAACCACATCTCCGTCATAGACGACGACCGCCTGACCTTTTGTTATTGCCCGCTGCGGCTCGTCGAATGTTATATGCACTGTGTCTTCGCCCGTGACGCGCACGGTCGCGGGCTGTTCCGCCTGCCTGTATCTGACCCGCGCGCTCGCGCGGAACTCCGCAGGCGGAGTATCAAAGGCGATAAAATTGAAATTCTTCGCGTCGAGTTCGCGGCTCATCAGGTCTTCATTGCTGCCGAGCACGACGCGGTTTTCTTTTGGCATCAGTGCGGTCACATATTTCGGCTCGCCCAGCGCTATTCCGAGTCCCTTGCGCTGACCGACAGTGTAGCCTATAAGTCCCCTGTGCTCGCCGAGCACATTTCCGCTTTTGTCAACGAACTCGCCGCGCGGATAATCCCTGCCCGTAAACGAGCGGATAAACGAGGCGTAATCGCCGTCCGGCACGAAGCAGATATCCTGGCTGTCCGGCTTATCGGCGTTATAGAAGCCGAGCTTGCGCGCAAGCTCCCGCGTATGCGTTTTCGTCATGCCGCCCAATGGAAACAGCGTATGCCGCAGCTCGTCCTGCGTCATTGAATAGAGCACATAGCTCTGGTCTTTCGTCGGGTCAACAGCCTTTTTCAGCAGGAATCTGCCGTTTTCTTCTTCGATTCGCGCATAGTGACCCGTGACAACATATTCGCAGCCGAGCTCTTTTGCGCGGCGATAGAGGCGGTCGAATTTCAGATATCTGTTGCAGTCTATGCAGGGGTTCGGGGTCGCACCGCGCTCATAGGCTTCGACAAAGCGGCGCATGACCTGCTCTTTGAAATCCGCGGTGAAATTAAAGACATAATACGGCATCCCGAGCCTATAGGCGACGCCGCGCGCATACTCCGTATCTTCGAGCGAGCAGCAGCTCTTTTCGCGGCTGATCCCTGCATCCTCGTTATCAAAAAGCTTCATCGTCACGCCGATGCAGTCAAGCCCGCTTTCAATCGCGAGATAGGCGGCGACGGACGAATCCACTCCGCCGCTCATCGCGATGAGCGCCTTGCGGCGCGGGTTATCGGGGTTAAAGCTCATATTCTTCCTCTCAAAAAAGCCCGAAAGCCCCGGCAAAAGAGCCGGAGCCTATGGGAAAATTATTTATCAGTCCTGAAAAAGCGGAGTCGACAGATAGCGGTCGCCTGTGTCGGGCAGGAGCACGACTATCGTCTTGCCCTCGTTCTCCGGGCGCTTTGCAAGCTCTATCGCGGCATAAGCGGCGGCGCCGGAGGATATGCCGACCAACACACCCTCGCTCTTGCCGATAAGCTTGCCGGCCTCGAATGCTGCCTCGTCGCTGACGGGGATTATCTCGTCATAGACCTTTGTGTCGAGCACATCGGGCACGAAGCCTGCGCCGATGCCCTGTATCTTATGCGCGCCCGCAACACCTGTCGAGAGCACTGCCGAGGTTTCGGGTTCAACTGCAACGATTTTTACGCCGGGCCTCTTGTCTTTTAAATACTCGCCGACGCCCGTGATGGTGCCGCCGGTGCCGACGCCTGCGACGAAGATATCAACCTCGCCATCGGTGTCTTCAAAAATCTCGGGACCCGTGGTCTCATAGTGAGCCTTGGGGTTCGATGGGTTGACAAACTGACCGGGCACGAAGCTGTTCGGTATCTCTTTTGCGAGCTCGTCAGCCTTGGCTATCGCGCCCTTCATGCCCTTTGCGCCCTCGGTGAGCACAAGCTCGGCGCCGTATGCTTTCATCAGCTGGCGGCGCTCGACGGACATCGTCTCGGGCATAACGATAATTATGCGATATCCGCGCGCGGCGGCGACGGATGCGAGACCGATGCCGGTGTTGCCGGAGGTCGGCTCGATAATAACAGAATCGGGGGTGAGCTTGCCCGCCGCCTCTGCGTCGTCGAGCATCTTTCTGGCGATTCTGTCTTTGACGGAACCTGCGGGATTGAAATACTCGAGCTTTGCGAGCACCTTCGCCTTGAGTCCGTATTTCTTTTCAATGTGGGTCAGTTCGAGAAGAGGGGTCTTCCCTATAAGCTGGTCTGCTGAGGTATAAATCTTTGACATAATAAATTGCTCCTTTAAAGTTAGTTAGCTAAGATTCTGAGTTCCGCGGCGAAATAAAAAAAGCCGGGGAACTCCGATGAGTGTCCCCGGTCAAAAGCCGTTTTTTCGGATCAGTTCAACGACCCGCATTTGGAGGACATATCGGAAAAAGACATGACGAAACACGCGCACTGACAACAGGCGCAGCTACAGCGGTTCATTCGGTTCATGGCGATCTTTTTCATAACATTCTCTCCTTTCAAACGCCTACCTCGGCGGTATGTTGGATACAATATAGCACATATTGCCTACCCTGTCAATAGGCAAATCAAAAATTTTTCAAAATCTCAAAGCCACTTCTTTCGGCGGAAGAACAATATCAGCGCAACGAGCACAACGATACTAACGACAATTATCACAAGATATCCATATTCCCAGTTGAGCTCCGGCATACCGGAAAAGTTCATGCCGTACCAACCCGTGAGCAAAGTAAGCGGCAGAAAGATAACGGTAACAACCGTGAAAAGCTTCATCAGATCGTTCTGCTGGATAGACAGCTGCGCCTGATACTCCTCCTGAAGATGCTCGATAACATCGCGCAGGTTCTGCACCGTCTGGAGATAGCGGTCGGTGCGATTCTTGAGAATGGCGAAGCGTTTCGCCGCAGAGTTCGAAAATACGGAATTGTCGTTCGCAGAAGCTTCGTCAAAAATCAAAGTCAACTGCTCATAGTAGCGCTTTATTCTCAGCAGCTCGCGCCGCCAGGCGGACAGCTTTTCGAAAACATCCTTGCCGGACTCACTCTTGAAAAGATAGACATTTTCGTATTCGTCTATTTCATTCTCGAGCCTCGAGAGGCAATCCATATCGCCGTTTAAAAGTCGGACGAAGAATCTGTAGAGTAGCTGCTCGGATCTGAGCTCCGGATTCTCCTCCGCGAGCCCGTCCATTATCTTCTTTGCCGTGTCGCCCGCCGCGCCCTCTGTGAAAATTATCAGATTCTCGCGGCTGACATAGGCGAGCATTTTATAGTCCTCGGTGCGCTCGCTGTGGACATCGTACCAGTCAAAGGCGAGGAAATCGAACTTTTCAAAGCTCTCGAAACTCTCTATCTCACCCTCGCGGACATATTCAAAAACCGACGGCTCCATATACTGCGCCGCCTTTGCCATATGTTCAAACGGAAGAACAAGCTGCATAATATAACCTCTTTCAATGTGTATTGATTATTTTTTGGAGTATGTCTTTATCCGCCGGGCAGAAGGCATAGTTTTTTATCTCCTGCGGCGTTATCCATTCGAGTCCGCAATGTTCGAGCAGCTGAGGCGTGCCCTCAGCTATTTTCGCGTTGAACACGACGAGGTGGACATATATATCGGGATACTGATGGTAAACATCGCAGAATTCGTCGCCGACCTCCACTGTTATACCGAGCTCCTCGCGGCATTCGCGAATGAGTGCCTGCTGATGCGTCTCGCCCGGTTCGAGCTTTCCGCCGACGAACTCCCACAAAAGAGCGTTGCCCTTGTTCGCAGGGCGGCGGCATATCATGAATCTGTCGCCCTGCCAGATGAGGGCGGCGGCAACCTGAGTCGTTTTCATATTTTTCTCCTTTTTATTTATCTGCCGGTCTGCGTATGAAAAACGCAGTCGATATCATCATCACAGCATACATCGCGAGCGCCGCATATGTCGCCGCCATTGGCAGCCTGAACATAATCAGCAGTATCGCCGCGAGGGTCACGCACTGGCCTATGACCATGACCTTTTTGCCCGAGAGCTTTATGCTCAGCAGCCCGGATAAGAATCTGGTATTCCGAGCCCGATATAGGCTATGAATATCACTGCCAGGAGCACAGTTGCCATAAACGCTCTCCGCTTCCCGGGAAATTGATATGAATAAATTATATCACACAAACACCTATTGTAAAAGAGCGTTTTCTTTTGTAAAAGAGCGGTTTCTTTGTATTTATTGTCATTGACACCGGAAGATTAAATCGGTATAATTTAATCATAACACACAAGGAGCTGTAAATATTATGGAAAAGAAGTACGCAATTCTTGTCGTTGATATGCTCAACGACTTCGTCACCGGCGCACTCAAGTGCGACAGAGGTCTTGCAATAGTCCCCAAGACCGCAGAACTGCTCAACGGCGCAAGAGAGAAGAACATACCGGTCATCTTCTGCAACGACGCTCATCTCAAGGGCATCGACCACGAGCTCAAGCTCTGGGGCGACCACGCGATAGCTGGCACCGAGGGCGCGAAAGTCATTCCCGAGCTCGGACTCTGCGAGAGCGACTATGTCGTTCCCAAGAGACGCTACAGCGGTTTCTTCCACACCGACCTTGACCTCCTGCTCCAGGAGCTCGGAGTCAACACCGTTGTTGTGACCGGACTGCACACCCACATGTGCGTGCGCCACACCTCCGCCGACGCTTATCAGCTCGGCTACGACATTGTTGTTATCAAAGACGCGACGAATGCCTTCACCGCCGAGGACTATGAGTACGGTCTGAAGTACCTCAAGGACACCTACGGCGCAGAGATCACCGACACCGACACTTTCCTCGCATCGGTCTGATCTGTTAAATAAAATATTGACCCTCCGCCGGGATTGCCTGACGGAGGGTTTTGTTGTTGAAAATATTTATCTGAGTATTCTGCCGACTGCGTCTATCTCGTCCGAAGTAAGACCTGCGGAGAGGAAATAGTCCTCGACCGAGCCGTAACGGCGCGAGAGGTATTCAAACACGGCGGTTATATTCTCCGACGGGGAGCCGAGATGCGCCATGTCGCTCTCATGGACAAGCCCCGTTTTTCTCTCCATCTCGCGGCGGTAAAACGGTTCGAGATAGGTCGAGGAGATGCGGTAATCCGCAACGATATCCTCAAAATATACGCCTGTTAAATGCAGTATCAGCGCGGCGGTTATGCCGGTTCTGTCCTTGCCGAGGAAGCAGTGGAACATCGACGGGGCGTCTACGCGCGACAGCGCGGAGAACAGGCGTGCATAGTTGCCCTTACACTCGTTGAGGCTCGTGACATACACCTCCGGCATCGACATCTCCATATGCGGCGAAGCGGGGTTTATTTCGAGCAGGGAGAAATGATAGTAATTCACTACCGGATAATCGGCAAACTCCGACGGCATGGATATCGCCTCGGAATCGCCGCGCAGGTCGAAAACATTCTTTATCCCGTATTCGCGGAAGAACTCCATATCATTCGGCGTGGACGCGCGCGGTCTGCCGCAGCGCAGCAGCCTGCCGTATTTCGTGAAGCCGCCGCCCTTTATCGGATATCCTCCGAGGTCGCGGCAGTTCTGTATGTTTTCAAGAGGCATATGTCTGAAGCTTTCCATAGTCAGTCCTCCTCATAGATTCTATATCTATTTTAATGCATTTTCACATAATTTTCAACTGTGAAAACGCAGAAACGGACCGAAAAGCCTCAATTATTTTTCCCATTATATATTATTGTGGAAATAATACAGCGTTGTCGTCTGCGAATCAAAGAAGTAGACGTTGTAATAATCGTATTTTGAATAGGCTCCGTCGCCTATCGGCTTGCCTTCGCGGTCGTAAATATAGAGATAATCGCTCTCGTCGATATCGGCGCGCGAAAAATGATAGTTCACAACAAGCGCGTTGTCGTCATCGTCCTCGCGCGTGACATTGACCCAGTTCTCGAAATTGTCGATATATCCGAGCAGTTCATTCTTGCTCTCGGCGGTCACAGGCTTGAAATATTCGCTATCTTCGGGCTTCGCGCCGGGGAAAGTATAGATTCCGTAGTCAGTCGAATCACCGAAGCCGCTGACGCTGTATCTCTGCACCGATATCGCCCTGCCGAGCGAGATTATGACCGTCTTCCACTGCGCCGCCATCTCTTTTCGGCTTATAAGCGTGCCGAGATGGGTGACGAGCAGACCGCAGGCGACTTTGAACAGCGCATCTGACACGCCGGCGTCGTCTATAATGGTCTTCGGGAAAATCCCGGTCGAAAAGCCGACGAGCATAAGTATCATGATGACAAGCACTGACGGGACCCAGCCCTTTGTCACCTTTGCCAGTATCTCCTAAATGGCGAAAACCAGCAGCAGCGCGGTGAACGCGCCAAAAGTTGAAACGATTATCGGACTCATTTTACATCTTTCCCCTCATTAAAAAACGGTATTGCTATTAAAGGAACTTGTCGAGCTCGCGCTCAACGTTCTCATATTTCTTGACCTTGGGCTCGCTGATAAGGTGTCCCCTCGCCATGACCATCTTCACGTTGCGAAGAGTCTTGAGATCGTCGATCGGGTTCGCGTCGGTGACGATAAGATCGGCGCACTTGCCGGGCTCGACGGTGCCGGTGATATTATCAATATGCGCTATCTCCGCGTTTCTCTTCGTTGCGGTGTAGAGTGCGAATTTATTCGACACGCCGCAGTACTTGTGGAAATAGACAAGCTCTCTCCACATATCGTAGTGAGTGATGAACGGGCAGCCGGTGTCGGTTCCGAGACCGACGGGGATACCGTTTGCAAGGCACTTCTCGGAGCAGTCGATTATGCCCTCAAAGACGACCTCGCCGTTGAACTGCGAAAGCTCGGTTGCGTGGCTGACGGAGCGATCGAACAGCGCATAGGGAAGCGCAGGAGAAAGGGTCGTTATGAGCGCCGCGTGCTTCTCTTTGAAGAGCGAGATTATTTTGTCATCCGCCTTTGCGCCGTGCTCGATGGTGTCGACGCCGTTTTCAAGCGCAACGCGTACGCCCTCGGGACTCTCAACATGGGCGGCGACCATAAGTCCGCGCTTGTGCGCCTCGTCGCAAGCCGCCTTGACATACTCGGGGGGCATCTTCAGCACGCCAGGCTCACCCTTGACCTTTGCATCAAGCACGCCGCCGGTTATCATGAGCTTTATCAGATCCGGCTTATCCTCGGCAATCTTCGCGACGAAGTCTCTCGCCTGCTCCGGGCTCTCGGCTATATATGCGAGTGAACCCGCCATGTGTCCGTCCGGGACGGAGACAGCCATGTTAGCCGCGAGTATTCTCGGACCGACAGTTTTTCCGGCGTTTATATCGTCGCGGATGCTCGAATCGGCGTTTTCAACTCCGCCGACGGTTCTGATGGTTGTAACGCCGCTGTTAAGCTGCATCTGAGCCGCGCTGCGGCAGACAGCCTTGATTATCTTGCGTAAAAGATTGTTGCTCGTCATAATCTTGACAAGCTTCTTCGGGTCGGATTCCTTCTTCTTCGGCTTTCCGCTCGAGGGAAGATGGATATGCATATTGATAAGGCCGGGCATTATGTACTTTCCGCCGAGGTCTATCTTCTCATATCCGGAGGTATCCACGCCCGCGTCGACTATGGCGGTTATCTTCTCGCCGTCGACAAGAATTATCTTACCGGACTGGGGCTCCATATCCTGAGTGCCGTCGAGAATAACGCCGTTTACGAATGCGTATTTCATTTCCGTTTCCTCCTTGAAATTACCTGCATTTTCTCCGCCCTGTCGGCGATTCACCGAGGCAGATATTCATGCGGGAGTTATGTTTAGATTATAAAGCCTGCGCTTTGATTTTGCAAGTTTTTTCCGTTTAAATCGCTGATAGTTTTCAATTTTTGTCACCAGTGAACGGAGAATGGGATATTTTAGCAAAATATTATGTTATCGTCATATAAAAAACCGCCGCATCCGAAGACACGGCGGAATTTTGTTATGTTTTCTCTTACTGGATGAATCCGGCGACGGTGAGCATATACTCGCCGATCTGAGCGCCGAACTCGGGTGCGCCTTCCATGATAAGCTTGCCCTTCTTCGCGGAGTCAAGCATATCGTCAAGACCGAGCAGGATGCCCAGCGCGCTGTCGAGAGAATCGAAGCGGAGGGTGAAGAAAGGCATAGCTCTCTTGTAAACGCCTCTGCCGGCTCTCGATTTGCCCGCCTTTATGCGCAGATAAGCCGAAAGCTCATCGTGGCCGTTGACAGCCCACGCATAGACACGGTCGGGGCTCTTGAGCGCCCAATCGTGAACATCGGGATGGCCGAGCTTGTTAAGCTGGCTGATGCCGCTCGAAAGCAGATAGAAGTAGCACTTGACGAGCAGAGCCTTGGTGTCCTCGCTCTCCGGGATGCCCTTTGCCGTAAGCAGAGAGGACATCTTCAGAAGCACTGCCATGAACGAGGCGAACAGGCCGGGATGCTTCGCAATACCCTTCATCTTGGGCAGAGTCGCGAGGCTCATCTTGCCCTTGAAGAATGCGTTCATTGCCTCGATGCTCTTGAACTCAAGCTCGATGTGGGGAGCGGTGTCCACCTTGTCGTTGTGAACGAGCCACTCGCCGCAGTTGACTACGAAATGGGTAGCCACCTTGCCGTCCGGGCTGTCGGGGTCGAGAGCACTGACCTGCATAACGCCGTGCGCGTGCTCAAACTTCTTTGCAAGCGAGGGAACGTCGTTTGCAATCACCTTGATGAGCGGAAGGACAGCGTTGAGAAAAAGTTTATTTGTAAAAATCTCATCTCTTGATGCCATATAATCATTCCTTTCCTTATCGGGATACGGGCGAAGCTATTACACCTCGTCGTCCCAATCGTCATCAAGCTCGAAGTCCTTGCCCATGACCTCACGGACAGCGTCAACGATACCGTTGGAGTCGATACCGAGCATGGACATGATGTCCTCATGCAGTCCGATGGGAGCAAACTTATCCTGGATACCGAGCTGCTTGAATGCGCAGCCCTTACCGGACTCAACAACAACCTCTGCAACCGCGCTGCCGAGACCGCCGATGACATTGTGATCCTCAACGGTGATTATGCGGCGGGTCTCCATAACAGCCTTGAGGATAGCCTCACGGTCGATGGGCTTGATGGTGTGCATATCAAGAACTCTGACTTTAAGACCGTCCGAATTCTCAAGGAAGTTAGCCGCCTGGAGAGCCTGGAATGCGCAGGAGCCGCAAGCGATAACGGTGATGTCGGTGCCCTCTTTAAGAGTGACTGCCTTGCCGAGCTCGAAGCCGTAATCGGTGTCCTTATAGAGGACGCGGTCGAAGCCTCTGTTGATTCTGATATAGAACGGGCCGGGAGTCTCATATGCCGCACGGACTGCGTTGACAGTCTCCATACCGTCTGCGGGGCAAATAACGGTGAGGTTGGGCATAGCACGGGTAACTGCGAGATCGCAGATAGCGTGATGGGTCGAGCCTGCCTGACCGAACGAAGTACCCGAATGGGTAGCGATTATCTTGGCGTTGACATTCTGATAGCAGATGTCGGTGTGGAGCTGGTCGGCGCTTCTCAGAGAAGCGAAGACCGAGAAGGTCGAAAGGAAAGGAACGAGTCCTGCTCTCGCCATACCTGCGGCGACGCCGAACATGTTCTGCTCTGCGATACCGACGTTGAAGAATCTGTCCGGATAAGCCTCACCGAACATACCGATCTTTGTTGATTTGCCGAGGTCAGCGGTCAGCGCGACAACTTCGGGATGCTCTGCGCCGAGCTCAACAAGGGTCTTGCCGTAATATTCCGCGGTGGAAAGAGCGGTTGATTCAACGGCTGTATAGGTCATTCCGCCTGCCATATTATTCGCCCTCCTTTTCAGCTCTTGCCTTGCGTGCCTCATAGTAGGCGTCAAGGCTGTCTATAGCTTTCTTATACTTCTCTTCGTCAATAGCGCCGTAGTGCCACTGATAGTTATCCTCCATGAAGTTGATGCCGGCGCCCTTTATCGTGTCGGCAATTATCATGACGGGAGAATCGGTCTTGTTCTCAAGAGCGAAGTCGATAGCGTCGCACAGCTCCTTGAAGTTGTGTCCGTCGACTTCCTTGACGATGAAGCCGAAGGAACGCCACTTGTCGGCGAAGGGCTCGAGCTTCATGACATCCTCTGTTCTGCCGTCGATCATGCACTTGTTGCGGTCGACAAAGGAGATCATATTGGTGACTTTGAAGGTGGAAGCAGACATAGCGGCTTCCCAGTTTGAACCCTCGTCGCACTCGCCGTCGCCGAGGATGCAGTATGTTTTGTAATCCTTGCCGAGAACTCTTGCGGCAAGAGCGGTGCCGACAGCTATCGGAAGTCCGTGGCCGAGAGAACCGGTGGAGGCGTCAACGCCGACGACCTTGTTCGAATCGAGGTGGATGCCCATCTTCGAGTTCGTGTGGTTGAAGGTCTTGAGCTGCTCGGGATCGTTCCAGCCGAAATCGACGAGCACGGGAGCGTAAGCTATACCCGCGTGACCCTTACTGAGGATAAAACGGTCTCTGTCCTCCCACTTGGGGTTCTTGACGTCGAGTCTCATGTACTTGTGATAGAGAACGGTAAGCATATCCATGACGCTCATGCCGCCGCCGATATGACCGCTGCCCGCCCAGTAAGTGGTGTCGAGGCAAAGTCTGCGCAGCTCGTGAGCCTTCTTTTCGAGCGCTAACCATTCCTGCTTTGATAATGGCATTTACATTTCCTCCTTACAGAAAACATTTTTATCGTCTGAGTGAATGAACGGGTGCCCCCGCAAATCACAAAGCTTCCGTTTTTTGTCCGGGAATATCCGCCGGATGAAATATATGTCCCACGCACGGCAAAAATTACTCAAAAGGGCAAAATATCCAAACCCATGAGCGCGCGCGAAACTATTTTTATATATGATAACATAAAAAACCCCGTCTTGTAAAGACAGGACGGGATTTTTTTTCATAATTTTATCAGGCAAGCTCGGGGTGATTCTTGCGCAGAGTGTTGAACGCATCCTCCGCAACATCAACGGTGTGAGCTATATCCTCGTCGGTCAGGGACGCGTTGAGGAAATGGTTGTGGTGGCTCGTGATGAATATGCCGCGCTTGACCATCTCTGCGACCCACTCCTGATGGAGCATGAGGGAATCGTCATCCGCAAGGCGCAGATAGAACAGGGAAGGCTCGCCGGAGACGACAAGATGGAAGCCGTTGTTTGCGGCGGCAGCCTTGAGACCCTCGCCGACCTTGAGACCCTTCTCGCGGAAGAGGGCGGGAGTGTTGAGCTTCTTCATCTTGTTGATGCAGGCGATACCCGCTGCGAACGGGATTGCGCTGAGCCAGTAGCTGCCGGTATAGGACAGGCTGCTGATGGAGCTCTTGAGGAACTCTTTACCGCAGAGAGCGGAGACGTTCCAGCCGTTTGCAAGAGCCTTGCAGAAGCAGATGAGGTCTGCCTCGAAGCCGTAGAAGTGGTCACTGCCGGCGATATCAAGACGGAAGCCCGCGCGGACATCGTCGACGATGAGGACAATGCCGTTCTTTGTGCAGAGCTCGCGAACTTTCTGCCAGTAACCGTCTGCGGGAAGCTGGTTGTCGAAGAAGTTGCCGTGGAGATAGGGAGTTGAGATAAACGCAGCTATCTCGCCCTCGTTCTCGGCGATAACTCTCTCGAGAGCCGGGATATCGTTCCAGTCGATATAGATATTGTTCGCAACGTCCTCTTCGATAACGCCGGGATAGTCGACCTTCTGGGTCCAGGGCGAAATACCGTGATAGAAGCCGTTGATGAAGATTATCTTCTTGCGATGGGTGTGGGCTCTTGCGGTCATGATAGCGGCGGTGGTGACATCGTTGCCGTTCTTTGCGAAGAAAGCCCAGTCTGCGCAGTTGACGGTGTCAACAAGCAGCTCTGCGAACTCGACCGCCTTGTAGGACGGAGAGGTGGTGCAGTTGCACTTCTTTGCCTGCTCGAGAGCGGCGGCGTCAACGTCGGGGTCATTGTAACCGAGGACATTGGGACCGTAAGCGCACATATAGTCGATGAATTTGTTGCCGTCAACATCCCAGAAATAGGAGCCCTGCGCTCTGTCGCCGAAAAGCGGGAACGCGCTGACGGGGATGAAGCAGCCTTCTGCCGGGCCGAGGTGGCCGTAAACGCCGGAAGGAATAACCTTTTCGGCTCTTTCGAACATCTCTCTGCTCTTTGTGTAATCGTTAATCTTGAAGCTCATTAAAGTTCCCCTCCCTTATGCCAAGTACAGAGCAACTCTGTCGAGCAGTCTGTTCATATTGTCTATCATCGAGATCATGCCCTTCATGGTGATAGCACCCATGCCTATGCAGGCAACGGCGTTTATCTTTCCGTCGAAGAGGTCTCTTGCAAGATCCATTGAAGCGAACTCCATCTCGGCGCGCGGATTCTCGCAGCGCTTCTTGATGGTAACGAGGCGGCCGTTCTTCGCGCGGATAGTGACCGCGGGGCCGTCCTTTATGCCGAAGCCTATCTCGCCGTCAACGATATGGGATGCCGAGAACTGACCTATCTTGTCGTTATTGGCTATCTGGGAGATAGCGACGGCAATGGTATAGAGCATGAGCGTGGTGCTCTGCTCGAAGAAGGTTCTGTCCTGAAGATCCTCGGGCGAGGGACGCATATATTTTGCAAGCAGGTCGGTCAGAGGGGTAAAGGTCTTGAGGAGGAACTTGATGTGCTGGAATCCCTTCGAGGGGATGGGGGTTACGGTTCCGTCGATAAGACCGTTGAATTTTTCGCAGGAAGAGAAAGGCAGCTTGACGTCGCACTTGCTGACGCCCTGCTCCATCCTGCATCTGCCGTTTTTGAAGGTTATTGTGGCGCTCGGGCCGTCCTTCACTTCAAAGCCGATGGAGATGGGTTTGGTGTTGGTGAGCATTGCGCTCGCCTCCGGAACTATCTCGCAGAGATTCTCCAAAGTTCCCAAGACAGCATAAAGGTTAATGTACGCCATTGTTTTCTGATCAGTCAACCTTCATTCCTCCTTTTTAATATTGATAAAAATATTCAGAGCCGGTGTCCCGCACCGGTTATCCTCTTGCACTGTATTCTACCACATTCTATGCCGCAAAGTCAATTGCATACCGGAGATACGGCGAAAAATTCACAAAATCGGCTGATTTTTTCGGGCTTTTATACTTATTTTTTCGGCGTTTTTCGATAAATCCGTAAATTTTTCTCCGTGCTACTGCCGACCCTCCGAATACTTCTTTTTCGGAAAGTAATAATAAAACAATATTTCTGCTCTTATAAACGCAAAACCGCCGGCCGGCAGATAACTGCCGGCTGACGGTAGATTTCAGATTCTTCTGTCGTTGCGCGATTCGTGCTTTATCAAGCTTATCACTATGACATACATCAGCGCCACGAACGCGATGAATATCACGGTCGAGAGGGTGTTGCCTATCATGGCGCAGGAGTCATAGAACCCGTGCAGGAACACTGCAGAGAGATAAGAGGCGAGGAGATTCATCACCTTTTTGCCCTTGCAGCCGAGATCGGAGAAGAGCTTGGCGCGCCCGTAGAACAGACCCATAAAGACCGCAAATCCCATATGACCGGGAACGGCGAGCACCGCGCGCGGGAGCGCAACGGACAGGCCGAAGTTCATGACATATTTTATATTTTCGAACGCGGCGAAGCCCAGCGAGACGGAGACGGCGTAAACTATCCCGTCAAAGCTGTAGTTGAAATTCGGATTCTTCCATGTCTTGAGCTTCATCAGCAGGAACTTTGTTCCCTCTTCGACGACCGCAACGACTGCGAACGCAAGAATGATTTTATAATATTTGTCATCCTGGCTTATCTGATCGTTGAGTATCTTCTCGCCGATTATTTCGAGCACTATCGACATCAGCGCCGCAACGATACCCATGAGAATCAGCGACAACAGCAGCCCGGGCGGCTCCTTGTCGACCGTGTCGTGCTTATAGATATAGCGCAGCAGGAATATCGCGGGCAGAACTGCCGCGAGAATATATATGGCGAATATCGCCGCTGTCGGTAAGACAAAAAACATTTAATCAGCTCCTGTGTTTCAGAGTGTGGCGAACCGCGCGGTCAGAGCATCGCTGCGCGTGCGCCAAAAGCTGTTTGCAACTATTTTTATTGTATACTCCGTGCCGGCTTTCAGTCCGCCTATGTGCTCGGTAAGAGCCGCGGGCATATCAGAGAGATAGTAGCGCGAAGTAATATTCATATGCTTTTTTATCAGCCCGTCAGAATCTAAAATGTAGATATCATAGCTGTCCGGGCGTTCTTTTCCGGTCGCCTGAGTGAAGGTTATATCGCAGCCGTCCGCCGTTATGTTTTCGACGGACATCTCAGCATTTTCAAAATACGGCTTCTCCGCCGTGACATAGCGTGCGTCGGTATATTTGAACGAATCTATGTTCCACGGCTCGTCTATCTCCCATGTGTACGGGAAGAAGCGGCTGCCGAGCACATCGTAGGGATATACCCTCACCCTGCCCTGCGCGTCCGCCTCGACTATAAGGAACTGAGCGGCGCTGCTGTCCTCGGGCGGAATAGTCCCGTGGGTCTTGTCGAACTCATCGAGCTCGAAATAGCTCAGCGTACCCGTGCCGAATGCGCTGAAGTGGCGCTGATGCGCCGAGCGCGGATCGTTTATCGGCGCGTGGGAGTGGCCGGAGAAATCGACTATCTGCGGGTAGTTTATAAGAATATCCGTTATCTCGTCCTCGCCCCAGTTGATGCTGCCGTAGACAGTATCTGTAATGTGCGGGTGCTGGAAGAAGAATATCGGCTTTTTGCTGTCCCTCTCCGCCGCTTTTTCAAGCTCCGCGGAGACGAACCCGCGCTTTTTTTCGTCGAAGTGGCAGCCGCCCGTCGTTGTGACGGCGATGAAATCAAAGCCGTTTATCACCGCGTGGGTGTCGGGAGTAAGACCGAATATTTCATCGAAGCGGCGCAGGGCATTCTCCTCGCCGTCGGTCATATATTCGTGGCTCGCCATGGTCATTATCAGCCTGACATCGGCGGGCAGACCTGCGTCGAGAATCTTCTTGACCTTGCGCATCTGAATCTCCGACCCGCGCGAAGCGAAGTCGCCGACGATGACGAGCGCGTCAAAGCCGCTGTATCTCTCATCGGACGAGCACAGATTTTTGAGGTCGTCAAGCGCTTTTGCAAACCGCTGTTCCTCGATGCAGTCCTCGTCGTCGATATGTATGTCGCTCATGACTGCGAAGCGCAGCGCGGGAACAAAGTTTTTGTCAAAAGGCATTGTTTTTCTCTCTTTCATCAAAGTATCTTGTCGAACGCTTCAAGCCAGTAGCGGGCTATCAGAGCCGCGCCGTCGGGTGATGGATGGACTCCGTCAGGCGCCCACTGCTCGGGGCAGGTGTCGATAGCGGCGGCGTTGAGCAGACCGTCAAGCGGGATAAACGCATCGGCGTAATCTTTTGCCACTCTGCGCACCGCCTGAATCCTCGGGTCGAGATCCTCGCGCCAGCTCGCGCGCTCTTCGGAAACATGGAGCACAAAGGGTTCCATGATAATTATTTTGATATCCGGGTTTTCGCGTCTCGCATCCTCGAGCAATGAACGGTAGATGCTCTCGAACTCGCCAAATTCTGAAGGCAGGTTGCTGTCATATTTGCGCCATGTGTCGTTTATTCCGATGAGCACGGAGAGCACATCGGGATGAAGATCGAGGCAGTCGGTCTGCCAGCGGTCGCGCAGGTCGCTGACCCTGTTTCCGCTGATGCCGAGATCGAAAAAGTCGATATCAAACTTCGGATTATCCGCGCGGAAATTCGACGCAACGAACAGCGGATAGCCGTTGCCCATGTTACGGATATTCGAGCGGTCCCTGTCCATATCGGTTATGCTGTCGCCCTGAAAGAGCACTCTGAGTTTTTCCATTATATATTCCTCCGCCGGCGCAGAGCCGTAAATGATTCTTTAGATAATTATATATTTATTTCTCTTCTCTTGCAACAGTTTGGGACAAATTTCGGCGATGTGTGTATATACAAAATTTCATGCCCGTTTTTGTGATATAATACAAATTGAGGTGTTTATATGGAAACTAAAATCTATAATCAGCTCCCGGACGAGGCGAAAGAGATAAGACTCGAGGTGTTCGTAAAAGAGCAGGGCTTCGAGGAGGAATTCGACGATATCGACGAAACGGCTGCGCATATCGTGCTGTTTGACGGCAGTCACCCCGTCGGAGTCTGCCGCATTTTCACAGACCCCGGGAGCGGCAGGGTCATGATAGGCAGAGTCGCAGTCAGAAAGGCTTTTCGCGGCAGAGGGCTCGGCGCGGACATAATAAAAGCCGCCGAAAAGTACGCCGCAGAAAACGGAGTCAATGAAATATGGATACATTCGCAGGAGCAGGCAGCCGGATTCTACTCAGCGCTCGGCTACAAGGACACCGGGATCCACGATGTTGAAGAGGGCTGTCCGCATATATTAATGAAAAAGGTATTATAAATTATCCACAAAGAGCATATGCTAACTCGCTTGACTTTTGTGCGAATCGGATGTAGAATAACTATACCAAAATTTTGGAGGAATATGCGATGAACAAAAAACTGATGAGGATAATCAGCGCGGTCATGGCAATCTGCCTGCTCGCTTGCATGATAGTCCCCGCCGCCTCCGCCATGCCTCAGGAGAGCGCAGACGGATCGATAAAGCGCATCAGCGTTGTTATCAACGGCGACGCCAAAACAAGACGCGGCATCTGCTGGTACACGACCGAGAAATGCGGCAGCGATGTTGAAGTAATGCCCCTTGCAAAATACAACGGCAGCTTCGACGGCGCGCTCAAATTTTCCGGCACCTGCACGAAGTGGAAAGAGAACTACTGCCACAAGGTGCTCGCCGAAAATCTTGAGCCCGGCACAAAGTATGTTTACAGAGTCGGCGACGCTTCGACCGGCATCTGGAGCAACAACGGCACATTTGAGACAGCCTGCGACGGCGAAGAGCCGTTTTCGTTCATAGCCCTTGCCGATGTTCAGGCGGGCAACGAAATAAACTTCACGAAGAGCGGCGCCGTTCAGCGCACCGCGATGCAGGTCTGCCCCGACGCGAAGTTTCTCATGAACGCGGGCGACTTCGTCAACGACTGCAACGATCAGGAATGGGACTGGTTCTATGAGAAGAGCTGCGACACACTCATGAACATCACCATGGCGCCGACCGCCGGCAACCACGAGGGCAACCTTCGTTGGGGCTGGTTCGACAATATGTTCAACCTCGACAAGAGCGCAGGCTGGAATCATATCACCGGCGTCTACTATTCGTTCGACTACTCGAACGCACATATCGCCGTGCTCAACACAAACGATATGTATCCCATCAGCGAGGAGCAGATAAACTGGCTTCAGAACGACATGAACTCTTCTGACGCGCAGTGGAAGATAATCCTCATGCACCGCGCCTGCTACTCCGCGGGCAAGAACATAAACAAGCCCGACACCGTCATCATGCGCAAGCGCCTGCTGCCCATAATAGACAGCCTTGATATCGACGTTGTCATCAACGGCCACGACCACATGTATCTGCGTACCTATCAGGTCAAGGACGACAAAATTCAGCCGACCGAGTACATCACCGAGAACTACAAGGGCGAGGAGATAACCTACGCGCTCAACCCCGAGGGCACGGTACACATTCTGCCCAACACCGCCGGCACTAAGCGCTACAGCGTTCACGAGGACGCCATGGAGCCTATCCTCAAGAATTCCGCCGTTGCCGCGCAGCCCTACAAGTCGATGTTCAGCACCTTTACCATCGACGGCGACAGACTTATCTACCGCGCCTACACCGTCGACGTTGACGACGAGACCTGCGAGGCAACCGGCTACGAGAAGTTCGACGAATACGCGATAAAGAAGACCACCAAGGGCGAAGCCAAGGAGCATGAAGAGCTGCCCACCGACTTCCTTTCAAACTTCACGAAGAATGTCGTGAATGTCCCGGTCGCAATAGTCTATATGCTCGTCAAATACATTCTCATCCTGCCCCACATCATAAAGAACAGATAAATTAAATTCCGCCCGTGCTGATTTTCGGCACGGGCGGTTTTCATGCAGTGAACAAAATTTATAAAAACAGCCGCCGCAAAGTTTATTCTCTGCGGCGGTTAGTTTATTTTATCATCTTATCGTTTTATAATGACTCGGGTCGCGCGGCTTCTGCTCCGGCACTTCATCCGGCACGCCTATCGCAACGCCTATCATATACTGAAGATCAACGGGAATGTCGATCTCCCCGCGCCAATAATCGCCCTTGTCGGCGTCGTCAAACAGCGCGCCCGCGCTGCCGACTATACATGTACCGAGCCCGAGTCCCTTTGCGGCGATGCATATGTTCTCGACCATGATTCCGGCATCCATCTGACTGCCGGGCTTTGCGAATATCGCGGCGAACACCGGCGCATTGTGATAGAACGGGTTCTTGTCGCTTCGCGTGTGAACGGGAGTGTCCCAGCCGACGATATTCTTGAAATCTATCTGCATCTGGCGTAGCATAGCGTCGTTGCATATGAATCTGACATGGCAGGGCTGGCAGTTGCGCCCGCTCGGAGCCATCATCGCCGCCGCAGTCAGCGTGTCGAGCTGAGCGTCGGTGAGCATTATTGGCTTATACTCTCTTATTGTCTGGCGTGTGAGTACGGCATCGATGACCTCGTTTCTGATTATATCAGCCATCTTTGAGAACCTCCTTGACAGCCTTGTTTATGACCCTGTCGTTGCGCTCGACCGAAAGCTCGGAGGCGTAGCCCTCGACTATCGTCTTGAACTCGTCCCCGCGCAGGCTCTTGAGGCAGTCGTCGCGGTAGCGGTCGTAGTATTGCTTCGCCTCGTCCTCCGAGGGATTCTCTCTGAGAATAAGAAAAATATAGTTGTCCATGATAAGCACGGTGTTCGAGCCGACGGAGAGCTGCTGAACCTTTTCAAAGAAGCCCTCGGGATAGGAATCCGTGCCCTTTTTTATAAACTGGAGCTGATCCGAAACTGTGGAATCCGGATGCTTCTTGGAATAGAGCTCAACTATCTCGTTCATCGTCTGCCCGTTGCCCAGGCGCGTCGAGAGCTCCATGAACTCCTTGTTCATTGCCGCTTTCTGATCCGCAGTCATAACTACGGTGTCGCCGTTCGCATCGGTAGTCGTAAGATAGCCGGTTATGGCGCGGAAGGAGATATAATTCTCGTTATAGTATTTCTTTATATCGTCCTCGCTGACCGCCTTTTCGCCGCCCTCGTCATAGATATAATAGAAAAGTCTGTTGCGCGAGGTGTCGGCAGTCTCTATCTTCATGAGCGTCTGCTTCGACACGCCGAGCTTCTCATAGTAGCCCGAGAAAACATGCCACAGGTCTTCAAGATTATTCGAAGCCGAGCGCTTTTCGGAGGCGGAGAGAGTCAGCCCGTATTCGGAGAGTTTCGTGTTGACCGCAACATATTCGCAGCACAGCTCAATCGCGGCGTCGATCATCTGCTCGTTCGTCGCATCGGCGGCAAGCTCATATTTTTCGGGGAACGCGTGAACCTGGTCGAAATAATATAAAAACGTCTCATAGTCTATCTGCGCGCCCGAGATATTCAGCGCGCTCTTTTTTGATGCCGAACAGCCCGCAGTGCAGAATACGGCGGCAAGGCAGAGCAGAACGGCGATAAAGCTTTTGAACTTCTTCATTTTCGTTTATCCTTTCATCAGAGATCGAGCCATGCGGAGGAATCCGCGTCGGAGGGCATACGCCAGTCGCCGCGAGGCGAGAGGCTGACAGAGCCGACCTTCGGACCGTCCGGTATGCAGGAGCGTTTGAACTGCTGAGAGAAGAATCTCTTCATAAAGAGCCTGAGCCATTTTTCAATCTGCTCGCGGCTGTATACTTCGTCAAACGCGCGGCACGCCATGAACATGAGCTTGTCGGGTGAAGCGCCGAAGCGCTGGAAGTGATAGAGGAAGAAATCGTGAACCTCATAGGGGCCGAGTGTATCCTCGGTCTTTTGCGCTATTTTGCCGTTTTTGTCGGGCGGGAGCAGTTCGGGGCTGACCGGAGTCGCGAGTATCTCGCGGAGCACTTCGCCGAGCTTGCCTCCCCTCTCGTCCGCAACGAAATCGACGAGATATCGCACAAGCGTCTTAGGCACGGAGCAGTTGACTCCGTACATGCTCATGTGGTCGGCGTTATATGTGCACCAGCCGAGCGCAAGCTCGGACAAATCGCCCGTGCCGACGAGCAGCGCGCCCTCTTTGTTTGCGGTGTCCATGAGTATCTGCGTGCGCTCGCGCGCCTGAACATTTTCATAAGTCACGTCGAGTATGCTCATATCGTGACCTATGTCCCGCATATGCTGAGTACACGCGGGGACAATATCTATATCCCTGAGCTGAGCTCCGATGCACTCGGTGAGCGTGACGGCGCTCGACTTCGTGCGCTTCGTCGTGCCGAAGCCCGGCATCGTGATGCAGATTATATTTTCTTTCGGCAGGGCGAGAAGATCAAACGCCTTGTCCGCAACGAGCAGAGCAAGCGCCGAATCAAGTCCGCCCGAGATGCCGATGACCGCCTTTTTAAGCCCGATATGCTCGATTCTCTTCGCTAGTCCCGCCGCCTGGATATTGAATATCTCGGCGCAGCGCGCGCGTCTGACTTTTTCATCCGAGGGCACGAACGGGTGTGCGTCGAAGTTTCTGTCAATATCGCTCTCTTTGAGCTCCGGCAGGGTTATATCAACGCGCCTTATATCGCGGTCGGCATAGCGAGCCGCGTTGTCATAAAATTCGCTGTTTCGGCGCAGAGCTTCGAGCTTTTTGATATCGATGCAGGCGTATACCGCCGCGCCGTTTCGCTCAAAGCGCTCGTTTCTCGCGAGTATGCCGCCGTTTTCGGCTATCGTACACGCGCCGGAGAACACAAGGTCTGTCGTGCTCTCGCCGATGCCGGCGGATGAATAGACATAGCCGCAGTAGCACCGCGCGCTCGTCTGCTCAATAAGACTAAGCCTGAAATCGTTCTTTGTGACCATTTCGTCGGAGGCGGAGATGTTCACTATTATATCCGCGCCGCTGAGCGCAAGGACGGTTCCGGGCGACACAGGCACCCACATATCCTCGCACAGCTCAATTCCGACTGCGGCGTCGTTGTCCGCGCAGAAGAGCATATTGCCGAACGGCACCTCCTGCCCGCAGAGGGTGACGGTATCGCACGGCGTATCAAGCCCCGAGACAAAGTGGCGTTTTTCATAGAACTCGTTGTAATTCGGCAGATAGCTCTTCGGGACAACGCCCACGAGCCTGCCGTTCTGGAATGCGGCTGCGCAGTTAAAGAGCCTGCCGCGCACGCGCACCGGGAGTCCGACTATCACGAGCGCGCCGATATCGACACATTCAAGAACGAGCCTGCCGAGCGCAGCCTCCGCGCTTTCGATGAGCCTGTCCTGCGAAAAAAGATCGGAGCAGGTATAGCCTGTTATGCACAGCTCCGGCAGGGCGATTATCTGCGCGCCGGACGAAGCCGCCCCTTTTATCAGCGGCAGCATATTATCAACATTTTTATCAGCCGCGCCGACCGTCACCCTCGGGCAGACCGCCGCGGTCTTGACAAATCCGAAATCCTTCAAGATATCACGTTCCCTTTCGCGAATCTTATTATACAGATTATAGTATATACTAATTCGCGCTTTAAATCAATCCTTTTCATTTTTCGGGGGTGATCTCACGGACTCGTTTTGTTCGCTCGTTTCTTCGATAAATTCGGCGGTCTGGGGAGTCCCGCTGCTCGTCGCTTTCACGGGCACGGGGCTTCTGCTGAGCGTGCGGTCGGGATTTTTCCAGATAACGCACGTCGACACATGGATGAAAACGACGCTCGGCAGTATATTCAGCAAAAAGAGCCGGGAATCCGGCAAAGGCTCGATATCGCAGACGCAGGCGCTCTCCGCCGCACTCGCCGCGTGCATGGGCACGGGCAACATAGTCGGCGTGGCGGCGGCGATAGCCTCCGGCGGCGCGGGCGCGGTTTTCTGGATGGTGATAAGCGCGATAATCGGCATGATGAGCGCGTGCTGCGAAAATATACTCGGCATAAAATACAGATACCGCGACGAAAACGGCGAATGGATGGGCGGCGCGTTCGTCTATATGGAGCGCGGACTGGGATTCAGGCACATGGCAAAAATTTTCTGTGTTCTGTTGGTCATAGCCTCGCTTGGCATCGGCAATATGACCCAGGCGAACGCCGCCGCGCTCTCGCTCTCGGGCTCATTCGGGCTGAGTCCCGCGATAACGGGACTGATTCTCGCCGCAGGCGTATTCGCGATAACCTGCGGCGGGCTCAAGAGGATCGCCTCGGCGGCGGAGAAGATAATCCCCGCCATGACTGCGATATTCATTCTCGCGAGCTTCGCTGTCATAATAAAGAACTTTCGCGCCGTGCCGTCGGCGTTTTCGCGCATAATATCCGAGGTTTTTTCTCTGCGTGCGGCGGCAGGAGGAGCGGCGGGCTACGGGATAAAAAAAGCTCTGCGCTACGGGGTGGCGCGCGGAGTTTTTTCAAACGAAGCAGGGCTCGGCAGCAACGCGATAATCCACGCGGCGGCGCAGACGGATTCACCCGCCGAGCAGGGCTGCTGGGGCATACTTGAGGTTTTTCTCGACACGGTCGTCATGTGCACCGTGACTGCAATAACTCTCTTGGTCTCCGGCGCGCCGACGGACGGTGACGGCTCTCTCGCCTGCGCCGCGGCATTCGGCAGCGTATTCGGAAAAGCCGGGAGCATTTTCGTCTGCGTGAGTATCTGCATTTTTGCCTTTGCAACGCTCATCGGCTGGTCATATTACGGGCGGCGTGGGCTCGAATATCTGCTGGGCGCCAAAAGCGCGAAAATATACAACATAATTTACGCCGCGGCGGTATTCGTCGGATGCGTCGCCGACCTCGAGCTCGTATGGGAGCTCTCAGACCTCGCGAACGCGCTCATGGCGGTGCCGAATCTCATCTCGCTCTGCCTGCTCAGCGGCGAAGCGACAAAAGAGCTGAAAAAGACATATCATAATTGATATATAGGTGTTGATTTATTGATATAACCATGTATAATATAAGAAGTATAAATATGCTGTATTGTGGGGATTTGTGCGGAAGAGGCAAAAAATCAGTCGGTTCTGTACCGCAATTCCTCAGTCTCGGCTTACGCCGAGCCAGCTCCCTTTACACAAGGGAGCCAAAATAAAATTCCACAGTGTTATAAAATTTGTTTTCAAAAGTTGGCTATTATAAGCCTTTCCCACCGCTTGCGCGGCAACGGTGCGTCAAATACAAACTGCGAGTCAATAAACTTGTGCTAAATCGCGGGCGACATCCGCCCATACCATATACATTTTACTTATTACTTCAAACGAAGCCAGCAAAAATATTCGGAGTCGAATTATGCCGGGATTTTTATGTGATCTGCATATCCACTCGTGTCTGTCGCCCTGCGGCGACGAGGAGATGACTCCCTATAACCTTGTCAACATGGCAAAGGTCATGGGGCTGGATATCCTTGCGCTGACCGACCACAACTCCTCGCTCAACTGCCCCGCCGCGGCGCGTGCGGCTGAGGAAACCGGAATCGCTTTCGTGCCAGGCATGGAACTGACGACTTCCGAAGAGGTGCATGTCGTGTGCCTGTTTCCGGATGTCGATTCCGCGCTCGCGTTTTCGAGCTACGTTGCCGAGCGCCTGCCGAAGATTAAAAATCGGCTCGATATTTTCGGCGAACAGCTGATAATGGACGACAGGGACGGTATTCTCGGGCGCGAGGAGAATCTGCTGAGCACGGCGAGTTTTATTTCAATCGGCGAGGTTTTTCCGCTCGTCTCCGGCTTCGGCGGGGTCTGCTATCCCGCTCATGTTGACCGCCCGTCGTTCAGCGTGGTTGCAAACCTCGGCTCATTCGACGAAAGCTGGGGATTCGCAAACGCCGAGATGTCCGCTTTCGCTCAGGCGGACAGGCTCATTGAAGAGCATCCGCTGCTCCGAAAAATGAGGCTTCTGCGCGCATCCGACGCGCACTGCCTCGAAAATGTCGGCTTGGCGAGCACCGAGCTTGAGCTCCCCTGCGCATCGCCGCAGGCGGTCATTGATCTGTTGAAAGGTAATTACTACCTGCAGGGTATGTAATTGGTATATGGTTTATCGATATTTTTTTCCTTAAACTGTAGCAATTTTCAGACCCGCATGATATAATTACTCTTAATGTGAAAAGGAACCCCCTTTTTGCCTGTCTGTTATTTTTCTCAAACCTAAGGAGGGAAAGGCTACAAATGCTCAAAAAAATCAGTAAGATACCTTTTTCCGGCACCCCGGAACAGGAAGAGAAGCTCAATGCCGTTATCGCAGAATGCAACGGCGACAAGAGCCTGCTGATGCACGTCATGCAGGAGGCTCAGCTCATCTACGGTTATCTTCCGTTCGAGGTACAGGCTATGATAGCCGAGGGAATGGATGTTCCGCTCGAGAAGGTATACGGCGTATCGACTTTCTACGCCCAGTTCGCTCTGAGCCCCAAGGGCAGATACAACATCTCCGTATGTCTCGGAACCGCCTGCTATGTCAAAGGCTCGCAGGCTATCCTCGACAAGATAAGCGAGAGACTCGGCATCGGCCCCGGCGAGTGCAGTGACGACGCGTGCTTCTCCATCGAAGCCTGCCGCTGCATCGGCGCGTGCGGACTCGCCCCCGTCATGACGATCAACGACGATGTCTACGGCAGACTCACCCCCGATCAGATAGACGGCATTCTCGACAAATACCTGGACGCTTAACGCCATGCGCGAGCTGTCACTCAACATTCTCGATATAGCCCAGAACTCCATATCAGCCGGGGCGTCGCTGATAACAATAGATGTCAGCGAAAGCAGAGAAGAGCATCTTCTCACGCTCACGGTTTCCGACAACGGCTGCGGCATGGATGAAGAACAGCTTCAAAATGTCTGCGATCCGTTTTTCACCACGCGCACAACGCGCAAGGTCGGCATGGGCATACCGCTGTTCCGCCTCGCGGCAGAGCAGACCGGCGGCAGTTTTGAGATAACCTCAAAAAAAGGCGTCGGCACCTCCACAAAAGCCGTATTTCATTCGGACAGCATAGACTTCACTCCCCTCGGGGACATGACCTCGACGGTAACGGTGCTCATATCAATGAACACCGACAGGGATTTTATCTACCGCCGCTCGGCCGACGAAAAAGAATTCGTGCTCGACACGCGGGAAATTAAAAATATCCTCGACGGCGTGCCGCTCGACAATCCGAATGTTGTGCAGTGGATGAAAGAATATATCGACAAGAACACAGCGCTACTTTAAAAAACATATGACGGCGCCCGGCGCCGGGAAAGGAATAACCATGAAATCACTTGCTGAACTTAACGCAATAAGAGATAAGGCAAAGGCCAATATGAATATCCGCGAAGACAACGAATACACAACCCGCGTGCTCGTCGGCATGGCTACCTGCGGCATCGCGGCAGGCGCAAAGCCCGTGCTCACCGCACTCGTTGACGAGATTGCACGCCGCAATCTCAGCCATGTCACCGTCTCGCAGACCGGCTGCATCGGCATGTGCCAGTATGAGCCGATAGTCGAGGTTCTCGAGCCCGGCAAAGAAAAGGTCACCTATGTCAAGGTAACGCCCGAAATGGTCGCGCGCATCGTCAGCGATCATCTCGTCAACGGCAACCCCGTCGGCGAATTTACGGTCGGCGCTATCGCCAAATAACAAGGAGGAAAATCAATGTATCGTTCACACGTTCTTGTCTGCGGCGGTACCGGCTGTACTTCTTCTCACAGTGCAGAAATAATTGCCGAGTTTGAAAAGGAGATCGCCGAAAAAGGTCTCGCAGACGAAATCAAGGTCATCAGGACAGGCTGCTTCGGTCTGTGCGCCCTGGGTCCGATAGTCGTTGTTTATCCCGAAGGCGCGTTCTACAGCCAGATAAAGGTCGAGGACGTCTCCGAGATAGTTGACGAGCACCTCATCAAGGGCAGAATAGTCAAGCATCTGCTCTACGATGATACCGTCGCCGGCGACACCGTCAAGAGCCTCAACGAGACTCAGTTCTATAAAAAGCAGAAGAGAGTCGCGCTGCGCAACTGCGGCGTTATCGACCCCGAAAATATCAATGAATACATAGCCATGGACGGCTATCAGGCTCTTGCAAAATGTCTGACCGAATACACCCCGGACGAGGTCATCCAGATAGTCAAGGATTCCGGTCTGCGCGGCAGAGGCGGCGGCGGATTCCCGACAGGTCTGAAATGGAGCTTCACCCGCAAGAATCAGGCGGATCAGAAATATGTCGTCTGCAACGCCGACGAGGGCGACCCGGGCGCATTCATGGATCGCTCCGTGCTCGAGGGCGACCCGCACTGCATCGTTGAAGCCATGGCGATATGCGGCTACGCCACCGGCGCGACCGAGGGCTATATCTATGTCCGCGCGGAGTACCCGATAGCGGTCAAGAGACTTCAGATAGCAATAGACGAAGCGCGCGAGCTCGGACTGCTCGGCAAGAACATCTTCGACAGCGGCTTCGACTTCGATCTTCATATAAGACTCGGTGCAGGCGCATTCGTCTGCGGCGAGGAGACCGCGCTCATGACCTCCATCGAGGGCAACCGCGGCGAGCCCCGTCCGAGACCTCCGTTCCCGGCGGAAAAGGGTCTTTTCGGAAAGCCCACTACCGAGAACAACGTCGAAACATTTGCAAATATCCCGCAGATAATCCTGCACGGCGCGGAGAGCTTTGCCTCCATGGGCACCGAGCGCTCCAAGGGCACCAAGGTCTTTGCACTCGGCGGCAACATCAAGCACACCGGCCTCGTTGAGATCCCCATGGGCACGACCCTGCGCGAAATTGTCGAGGACATCGGCGGCGGCATCCCCAACGGCAGAAAGTTCAAGGCGGCTCAGACCGGCGGACCTTCCGGCGGATGCATCCCCGCGAGCCTCATGGACACCGAGATAGACTACGACAACCTCACCGCCATCGGCTGCATGATGGGTTCTGGCGGACTTATCGTCATGGACGACAGCAACTGCATGGTCGATATAGCCAAGTTCTTCCTTGACTTCACCGTTGACGAGTCCTGCGGAAAGTGCTCCCCCTGCCGTATCGGCACGAGAAGAATGCAGGAGATACTCGAAAAGATCATCGCCGGCAAGGCGACGCTCGAGGATCTGGACAAGCTCGAAGAGCTCGCCCATTACATCAAAGAAAACTCCCTTTGCGGACTCGGTCAGACGGCTCCCAACCCCGTCCTTGCGACCCTCAAGTTCTTCCGCGATGAGTATATAGCGCATATAGTCGACAAGAAGTGTCCCGCAGGCGTATGTAAGGCGCTGCTGAGCTTCAAGATCGACAAGGATCTGTGCATCGGCTGCGGTCTCTGCGCCAGAAACTGCCCCGTCTCGGCTATCGGCAAGACCGACTATGTCGCAGAGGGTCACAAGCTGCCGTCGTACACTATCGACACGGCGAAGTGCATCAAGTGCGGCGTCTGCATGGAAAACTGCAAGCGCGCCAAGGCAATCAGCAAAGGTTAAGGAAGGAGGGTCAACACAGCATGGAAATGGTAAATATTAAGATAAACAATATGCCCCTGAGCGTACCCAAGGGCATATCCATACTTGAGGCGGCGCGTATGGCCGGCATTGAGATCCCGACCCTCTGCTACCTCAAGAAGATAAACGAGATCGGCGCATGCCGCATCTGCATGGTCGAGGTCAAGGGCGCGCGTTCGCTCGTGACCGCCTGCGTATACCCCGTTAACGAGGGTATGGAGATATTCACAAACACCGAGCGTGTCCGTAAGAGCCGCAAGATGACCCTTGAGCTCATTCTTTCGACGCATGACAGAAAGTGTCTCTCGTGCGTCCGCAGCGGAACCTGTGAGCTTCAGCAGCTCTGCAAGGAGTTCGGCGTTGACGACGAGACCCGTTTCGACGGCGCGAATCCCGTTCACGAATACGATGATTCCGCCATCCATATGATAAGAGACAACGGCAAGTGCATCCTTTGCCGCCGCTGCGTAGCCGCGTGCCAGGCTCAGCATATCTCCGTTATCGGCGCAAACGCCCGCGGCTTTGACACTCACATCGGCTCGGCATTCGAGAAGCCGCTCGACTCCGTGGCGTGCGTCTCCTGCGGCCAGTGCATAGTCAACTGCCCGACCGGCGCTATCTACGAGAAGGACGACACCGCAAAGGTGCTCGAGGCTATAAACAACCCCGAGAAGTTCGTCGTTGTTCACACCGCGCCCTCTATCCGCGTCACTCTCGGCGAGTGCTTCGGAATGCACATAGGCACCAACGTTCAGGGCAAGATGGTCGCGGCGCTCAGACGTCTCGGCTTCGACAAGGTCTTTGACACCGACTTCGGCGCGGACCTCACGATAGTCGAGGAGGCAAACGAGTTCCTCGGCAGAGTCCAGAACGGCGGCGTGCTCCCGATGATAACCTCCTGCTCGCCCGGATGGATAAAATACTGCGAGCATTACTACCCCGATATGCTCGATCACCTCTCCTCCTGCAAGTCGCCCCAGCAGATGTCGGGCGCGGTAATCAAGACCTGGTATGCGGAGAAGATGGGAATCGACCCGAAGGATATCGTCGTTGTCGGCATAATGCCCTGCACGGCGAAGAAGTTCGAGACAAAGCGCGAAAATCAGTCCGCGTCCGGCTATCCGGATGTCGACTACTCTCTGACCACGAGAGAGCTCGGCAGAATGATAGAAAGCGCGGGAATATACTTCAAGCACCTGCCCGACGAGGAGTTTGACAACCCGCTCGGCGATTCCACCGGCGCGGCAGTCATCTTCGGCGCAACCGGCGGCGTTATGGAAGCGGCGCTGAGAACCGCCGTTGAGAAGCTCTCCGGCGAGGAGCTCAAGAGCCTCGACTTCACCGAGGTTCGCGGCACCGAGGGCATAAAGGAAGCGTCCTACACCGTCAACGGCATGGAGATAAAGGTCTGCGTAGTCAGCGGACTCGCAAACGCCAATACTATTATGGAGAAGGTCAAAAACGGCACCGCCGACTACCACTTCATAGAGATCATGGGCTGCCCCGGCGGCTGCGTCAACGGCGGCGGCCAGCCGATACAGCACGCAGTCGTGCGCAACTTCGTCGACCTCAGAGCGCGCAGAGCCGCAGCTCTCTACGAGGCGGACAAGGATATGCCCCTGCGCAAGTCGCATGAGAGCGAGGCTGTCAAGCGTCTCTACGCCGAGTTCCTCGGCGAGCCCGGCAGCCACAAGGCTCACGAAGTGCTCCACACCTCATATGTAGCAAGACCGAAATATAAATAATTTCAGGAAAAGATTCCGCTTGCTCAAGCGGGATCTTTTCTTTTGCAAAAAAAGCAAAAGGTTCTTGACTTTTTGAGTTTTTTGAAATACAATATATTTGCAGTATAAAAATAACGCCCCTTACCCCCCTTGAAAGGTAAAAAGAGTATGGAGCATCTTTACACTTGCAAAACAAATCATTTCACTCGAAACTTGATTTTCGGTTTCCGCTATGTCGGAGGGCGAATCGAGTTGAGCAATTTTGCGCATGGACTGAGTCTTTAGAAGATTGCGGTCTATGCGTTTCTGTTTTTGCAGCAATAAAAATGAAACCCTATATTAAATAGAGAAAGGTCTTTTATGAAAAAATTCGTTTCGGCAATATTATCAGTTGTTTTTATTTTTCTTCTTGTTTCAGAAAAATCATTTGCCATCTCCGGAAACCATCAGGGATATAACAAGCCCTCACAAAATCCAACCGAAAAGTTAGATTTATCTCAATATACCCTTGATGATATTCTAAAGATGTCCGCAGACGAGTATATGTCTCTTGTCAAGGAATTTGAAAAAACATATGATCCGTTTAATTCATATGATTCCACCGAAGAAACGCAGGAAAACAAGAGCGATGATATGGTTTCACCTCTTTGGACATCCGGAAAGATTGAGGATGATAAGTGGATTGAAGAAGGCTGTCACGAATACATTACATCCGTCGCTTGCGTCATTCTCGCCAATGATAAAGGGTTCTTTTCCAATAACGACTGGGATAGGTTGTATATCGTTTTATCAATATCCGTTGCCTCCCTTCTTCCCGATCGAGACGAGGTCGGAACTCCGTTATTTGAAGGGCACTTTTACGATCCTGACACAGGAAAGAGCTATTCAAACTCAATCTCAAATACGGCAAAAGTAAATGCCACTGCACAGTACAACATGGCTGTTGCTGCCGCTAACAGGGGCGATATGGACGCGGCATACGAGCACATCGGACGTTGTCTGCACTATGTGCAGGATGTTAATGTTCCGCACCACTCCGCAAATATAACCGCGCTGAACCCCGCGCATAGATCTTTTTAACAATTTGCATTTAACAATCAAGAGAGTTATTTAAGTGAATATGAATCGATTTCCAGCGGAAATTATTCAAACGCCACAACTATGAGCGTTGGCGAAATAACACATCTTGCTGCTTCGAATTCAAAGCCAATGAGTTCGCAGGTCAATAATATTTTAAACAAATCAATGTGGAACCATGTGGCAGGCGCCTGTATGAGAAATTCCGCGAGATACAGCGCAATAGTGCTGTATAAATTTTCCAGAGTTTCATCTGTCCCGTTTTATTCAAACTAAGGAGGAACTGCAATGAAAAAAAAGCAAAAAGCTTTTGTTGTGATTTTCGAGGTGCTTCTTTGGCCGCTGTTCCTGCAGGCGATAATATACTGCGTCTGCGAGCTTTTCCGCCCTGTATTTAACTTCTTTTTTACACATATGCACGATTTCTATTATAACTGCATAAGGATTTCAGAGTATGGAATGCTTTACTTTTACGCGTTTCGCTTCATCTGGGCGGTCGCCTTTGTCAGCCTGTTCTTTTTCTATCTTTCAAGGAGAGCTCAAATTCGTAAATTCCGTTCTTTCTTCACCGTCTTTGTCTTGTCGGCGATACCGATGATTTTGATGCGAATCACCATGCAATATGATTGGGTAATACACCCTGTATTCACTTCTCCTCATCAGGATTTACTGCCGTTTTTAACCTTCTTGTTCCGTTTTCTGTATGTTATAATTCCGCTTTGGTCATTAGCAAACATCATTTTCTCCGTAAGGAGAATAACGGCAAAGATTCAACCGTAAACACTGTAAAAACTATAGCAAAACCCGCCTCAGACTTATATCTGCGGCGGGTTTGCTTTGGTGGGTTTGATTTATATATTCTTTATCTCGTCAAAAATCTCTTTCGTGATTCGTCTGTCTTTGTAATAGAATTCGCGGTCGTGCTCGTTTATCTCCCTCGCGACGCGGCAGGGATTGCCGTAAGCCACGACATTCGCCGGAATATCTTTCGTAACGACGCTGCCCGCGCCGATAACGCTGTTGTCCCCTATCGTCACGCCGGGCATTATCAGAGCCCCCCGCGCCTATCCAGCAGTTTTCGCCGATACGCACAGGCATGTTGAACTGATACGCCTTTTCGCGCAGCTCGGGCAGAATCGGATGCCCCGCGGTCGCGACGGTGACATTCGGGCCTATCATCGTGTGCGAGCCGATGTAGATATGCGAGTCGTCAACGGCGGTGAAGTTGAAGTTTGCGTATACACTGTCGCCCAGATGCATATGCGCCCCGCCCCAGTTCGCGTGAAACGGCGGCTCGAGATAGCAGTTCTCGCCGACTTCGGCGAGCATCTCTTTCATCAGCGCCTGCCGTCTCTTCTGCTCAGTCTGGCGCGCGGAATTGAACTCGTAGAGCAGATCGAGCTTTTTGAGCTGCTCGTCGAATATCGACTCCTCGTTCGGATAATAGAGCTCGCCAGTGTGCATTCTTTCATTCCCATGGTCTTTCTCCTTTTCTGTTTTTCTACGCTTTGATTATACTTTATGCGCCCGCTTTTTCAGCCTTTTTTGAGCAAATGCGCACATGTTCTGCGACATTCGGGCTTTTTTGTTGACTTTGTGTGCTTCAAATATTATACTTTATAATAGACTTATATAGGAGATTTTTGTTTTAAGTCGGAAGGTGAAGAAAAAATGGATAAATTCATGCCAAAGACCATCGAACAGCTCAACGCCGAATTTGAGGCGCGCATGGAAAAGGCCAAGCAGGATGAGCTGAACGCGGCGGCGGAAAAGGCGGCGGCAGAGATAAAAGCCGCCGAAGAAGCACGAAAAGCCGAGGAAGCCCGCGCAGCAGCCGAAGCAAAGGCAGCAGCTGAAGCAAGAGCAGCAGCCGAAGCAAAAGCGGCTGAGGAAGCAAGACGCGTTGAAGAGCGCAGCTATGACAGCGTGATAGACAACTCGGTTATCTCCGCAAACGAGCTCGAACCGGTAGAGGACGACTTTGAAGAGACTTATTCCGGCGAGGAAGAGGTTTCTGTCGAAGAGTCAGGGCCCGAAGTTAAAGAAGTGCCTGTTGAAAAGCAGAAGAATGAATACGGCGAACCCGATCCCCACGGATATTTCGGCGCGCCGATAGACAAGAGCAGACCGCGCAAGACCCTCTCCGATGAGACAGCTTCCAAGGTCGAGCCGAAGTTCGACTTCGAGCGCACCTCGGACTATTCGGGCGCAATGCTCCAAAACGGATTCAAGCCGCAGAAAGACAAATTCAAGGGCGCGAGGATATTCACGACCGTTCTCATCGTCATAATAGCCGTTGTGTCGCTCGTCACCGCGCTTCTCTGCGTTGCAGCGGCGCACCCCGACAAATTCCTGCTCGACCGCGGACTCGCCGTGTGCAGCGAAAATGTCGCAGGCTCGAATATAAAGAGCGGCTCGCTGTGCCTCACACGCAGGGCATCCGCCGCATCCGCAGACGAAGTTGCGCTGTACAAGCTCGGCGGCAAATACGCATTTGCGTTCGGTTCGTCTTTGCCCGAGGGTGCTTCAATAGTCGCGCTCGCCACGCACTGCGTGCCGTTTATCGGCAAGTTCATCTCAAGCGTTACGAACATGTGGATTGTCTACGCCTGCTCAGCTCTCGCGGCGATACTCATCATCCTGATAATCAGGCTCGCGGCGTTCAGCGCGCCGGATGAAAGCGTTACCGACGGAGTCAAGAGCAAGAAGAGCCGCAAATAACAAAAAATCAAGAGCCGCACGGTTGATCCTGCGGCTTTTGCATTTGGAGGAAACGCAATGTCCATAGAAAGAGTCAGAGAATATTTCAGAAAGCTCGGAATCGAGGACCGAGTGATGGAGATAGACGAGTCGAGCGCGACCGTTGCCCTCGCGGCAAAAGCTCTCGGCTGCGAAGAGGGCAGGATAGCAAAGACTATATCATTTTCGCTCGACGGCGAGCCGATACTCATCGTCGCGGCGGGCGACACAAAGATAGACAACGCAAAATACAAGTCCCGCTTCGGCAAAAAAGCAAAAATGCTCTCGCACGAAGAGGCGGCGCAGCTTATCGGCCACGCGGTCGGCGGAGTGTGCCCGTTTGCCGTGAACGACGGCGTGAAGATATATCTCGACGAGTCACTCAAGAGATTCAATACGGTATACCCCGCCTGCGGCAGCAGCAACAGCATGATAGAGCTGACTCCCGCCGAGCTCGAGGAATACTCCAAGCCCGAAAGCTGGGTCGATGTCTGCAAGCCGATGGCATAAAAACCGGGGCGGCGAAGAAAATTTTTTCCAAACCGCCTCCGAACACTTGACAAACCGCAAAAAAAATCTTATAATCACATAGCAAACCAATGGGGGCGTAGCTCAGCTGGGAGAGCGTACGGTTCGCATCCGTAAGGTCGAGAGTTCGATCCTCTTCGTCTCCACCAAGAAAAAACCTCGTTCATAAGAACGAGGTTTTTTCAGTTATATTCGCCTGCGGCGAGTTATATTGCTTCGCAGTGATATTCGGCATACGCCGAGTTATATTTGCTCTGCAAGCTTCAGGGCGAATATAATATCACTTTTGCGCAGCAAAAATATCACGCCGAGCGAAGCGCGTCATATCGCAAAGGGATGTGATGTTAAATCAAAAAGCCGAGAAAAGCAGTACGGCGGACGGTCGGAAAGTCCTGCGCAAAATTAACAGAATATAACTGTGTCGGTGTTTTTATACTCGATACGTTATACTGAATTCGATAAACCGGATGCTATGGAGGAAATGATGATAATCAAAGTCGATAGGGACACTGAGCTTGCAAAAATGCTTCTGTCCTTCGTGGAGAACTGCTCGTGGGACGGTGTTAAAGATCATATTGCGGATATGCTCCGCTCATGGACATTTTCGGATTGGGAAACGATGTTTGCCGCGATTGCAGACGGAAAAATTGTCGGCATGGCGTCCGTGATGAAAACGGATTATTATCCGCTTGCGGAAATCTATCCGTGGGTGTCCTGCGTTTTCGTATCCGAAGACTCCCGAGGTCAAAAAATCAGCGGAGAACTGATTGAATATGCGAACAGATATCTAAAAGAAAACGGCTTCGGCAGAAGCTATATCCCCGCGGAGTTTTTCGGCTTGTATGAGCACTACGGATATAGGTATCTCAAGGATATTGTAAACTATGACGGCGGTACGGATCATTTATTTGTGAAAGACTTTTAAGAGGCAAACCGCGCCGAAGTTGTGGGTGCCAAGCTGGTTCATCTTGTGGCGAACCATGCTCAATTCCTGCTCGTTCAGGCAGATTTCCTTGCGGATGGGTCGTGTGCGGTCTGGCATATCAAAGAACTCCTTTCACTTTACAACGGACAATTTTTAGTCAAAACGCAGGTATCGAAATGAGAAATTTTCAAAAAAATTTGCGCTCCTGCTTTTGCAGTGTTCGTGTTATTTTTATACCCACGCCCGATTTCCTAATCTTCGTTTAATCTTTACACGCTATGATAAAATCTGTATAATTATACCGGAGGGTGATCCAATGCGTATTCTGCTTGCCGAGGACGAGAAGAGTCTCAACAGGATAATCACAAAGCAGCTCAAGGCTGCCGGCTACAGCGTGGACAGCTGTTTTGACGGCGGCGAGGCATATGATCTGATAACATCGACCGACTATGACGCGGCGGTGTTCGATGTCATGATGCCGATAATGAACGGGTTCGAGCTTGTCAAAAAGATAAGGGCGCACGGCATCGACACGCCGGTGCTGTTCCTGACGGCGCGCGACAGCATCGAAGACAGGGTCACGGGGCTCGACATCGGTGCCGACGACTATCTGATAAAGCCGTTTTCGTTCGACGAGCTCTCGGCGAGACTGCGCGTCATGACGCGCAAAAAATACGGAGAAAAGACGGGTATAATTTCCGTCGGCGACCTGACAGTCGACACGGCAGCGAGGCGCGTTGAACGCGCGGGCAGGGAGATATCGCTCTCGGCAAAGGAATATGAGCTGCTGCAATATCTTGTGATGAACAAGGGCGTTGTACTCAGCCGCGAGAAAATTGAGGATCACATTTGGAACTACGACTACGAGGGTGGCACGAATGTTGTCGACGTATATATCCGATATCTCCGCAAGAAGATAGACGAGGGCGAGGATATCAAACTCATTCACACCGTGAGAGGTGCAGGCTATGTCATCAAATAAAAAAACAAGACCCGCGCGCCGCCGCTCTTCGTTCAAGCTGCGGATAACGGTGTGGATAACGTTGCTCATCGCCGTTGTCAGCTCCCTCGGCATCGGAGGAATACTGATAACAGGCTCGCAGATTGCCGATTCGCGCCTGCAGAATGAGCTGATAAGCACGGTCGAGCGCAATGTTGACGAGATAGAATACAAGAACGGCATTCTCGAAATCGAGAACGATTTTGCCTTCTTCGTCGACGAGGTCTACTGCAATGTCTTTGACTCAAGCGGCAGATATATCGACGGCGAGTCCCCCGCTGCGCTGATAAACAGCGAGAATCGCAAGAACGGCGTGGTCGGAACATTCGAGACAGACGGAAACAAATATTATTATTACGACACCCGTCTCGATTTCAACAAATACGAATACGAAATCGACGCCTTTTCCGGGAAGATAATCAAATATGAGGCGGACACCGCGATGTCCGGGCTCAGCGACCCCGTCTACAAAAGCACCGAGTTCAAGGACGGAATAAACAGCGAAAAGGCGATTGATATCGCGCTCGAGCACGCGGGTCTGACCCGCGACGAAGTCAGCTCGCTGAGCGTTGAACTGCCAGCAAACGCGGACAGGACGGTTTTCAAAGTTGAATTCATATGCAGTAACTCGACCTATCCCCCGGTCTGGGTACGCGGATTCATCAACGCCGACGCCGCCAAGAGCGCGTTCGACGCAATAACCATGACGGTCATATACATTCTCCCGGCGTTTATTATTATCGCCGCCGTCGGGGCATATTTGATATCGCGCAAAACGATGAAGCCGGTTGAGAATATCTGCCACTCGGCGCACGAGATAACCGACGGAACCGACCTCTCAAAGCGCATAGAAATGGAGAAAAGTGCGGGCGAAATATACACGCTTGCAGAGACTTTCAACGACATGCTCGCAAGGCTTCAAACCTCGTTCGAAAATGAAAAGCAGTTCACCTCCGACGCCTCGCACGAGCTGCGCACGCCGCTCGCCGTGATAAAGGCGGAATGCGAATACGCGCTGTCCGACAACGCGAGCGAAGAAGATATGCTCGAAGCGCTCTCGTCGATAGACGAGCAGACGGACAAGATGACGAAGCTCGTCACGGCTCTGCTGACGCTCTCGCGCACCGAGCAGGGCGACAAGCGCTACAAGCTCGAAGACACCGACTTGAGCGAGCTCGTCAAAAAAACATGCGCCGATTTTGTTCCCGCGAAGAACATCACGCTCACTGCGGACATCGAAGACAATATTATAATCCCCGCGCAGGCGCAGCTGATATCGCTGATGCTCGAAAATCTGCTCTCAAACGCCGTCAAATACGGCAGAGACGGCGGGCACATTGAAGTCAGGCTCAAGAAAGACAACGGCATCGTGCTCTCGGTGAAGGATGACGGAATAGGGATAAAAGAAGAGGATCTGCCGAAGATATGGGGCAGATTTTACCGCGCGGACGAATCCCGCAGCCGCGAAAGCGGATTCGGCTTGGGTCTCTCGCTCGTCAGCCAGATAGCGGCGCTCCACGGCGGAAAAGTCTCCGCATCCTCCGTTTACGGCGAGGGAAGCGAGTTTACCGTAACCTTTTGACGGCGGTATAACAGCATAAATAAATGAACCGGTTGCAGTAGATTTTTCTGCGGCCGGTTTGTTGTTTTATATTGTTTGACATCGGGGATGGTCAAATCCCAATTTATCAACATCACAGCACACTGTTTTACGGACTTCAAACTTTCCGAAAAATTTTTGCGCTCTAATCTTTCTTTAATTTTCGCGGGTTATTATATGGGTGTACTAAGGGACACGATCCCGATAAGAAAGGACAGATACTATGTTTGCAAGTATTTTCAAATCCATCGGAGTCGCGCTCATGTCAGTCATTATGGCTATCTTCTCTGCGTTCGCTCCGCCGCAGGATAAGCCCGACACGGGCTCGGGCAACTCCGGACAGATCCAGCAGGAAGTAAAGATAAGCCTTGACGCCGCGATAGACATTGCAGTCGCCGATGCGGGCGTTGCAAGAGCCGACGCGAAGTTCACCGAAGCGAAGCTCGACAGCGACGATCTTGTCGCCCACTACGATATCGAGTTCATCGCCGGGGCGAACGAATACGACTACGAGATAGCGGTAACGGACGGCAGTATTCTTAAAAAAGAAGTCGAGCCCGCTGACCCCTCGAAGCCCTCAAAGCCCCAGCCCGATGTCTCAGGCTATATCAGCATCGACGAGGCGAAGGCAATAGCCCTCAAGAAAGTTTCCCTTGACGCATCAAAGGTCACTTTCAAGAAAGCGGAGCTTGACGTGGACGACCGCACCCCGCACTATGATATAGAATTTGTCTCGGGCGGATATGAATATGAGTTCGAGATAGACGCAAAGAGCGGAAAGATTCTCGAGTTCGACCGCGAGCGCGAGGATAAGAAGCCCACAGTTGACACATCAAAGTTCATCTCCGTTGAGGAGGCAAAGGCCGCCGCGCTCAAAAGAGCTTCCCTCGACGCATCGAAGGTCACTTTCACCAAAGCTGAGCTTGATATTGACGACCGCACCCCGCACTATGATATAGAATTTGTCTCGGGCGGATACGAGTACGAAGTCGAGGTCAACGCGAAGAACGGCAGAATAATCGACTTCGACCGCGAGCTTGACGATTCCAAGCCCGCCGACCCCTCGAAATATATCTCTGCGGATGCCGCGAAGAAAGCCGCACTCGACCATGCGGGTCTCACCGAGTCTCAGGTCACGGAGCTCGAAACCGAGCTTGACACCGACTCGCTCACCGCGCACTACGATGTTGAATTCAAATGCGGCGGATTCGAGTATGAGTACAAGATAAACGCGAAGAGCGGAAAAGTTATCTCGTTCGAAAAAGAGAGAGACTAATAGATTTTTATTCAGTCCCGGATGTTAAGTCCGGGGCTGTTTTTATTTGTAAACTTTTTTCGTTTTTCCTTGACTTAAAGCCGACTTCAGGTTCTATAATAAAGTCAAATCGAAGGAGGAATTATCATGAGAAAAGATTTCGGTGCAAAGCCCTTCACCTATCCGCAGCCGGTGCTTATCCTCGGTTCCTACGACAAGGATGGCAACCCCGACGCTATGAACGCCGCATGGGGCGGCATCAGCGGCGGCAATGAAATATCCATGTGCATAAGCGCGGGCCACAAGTCCACGAAGAATATCCTCGAGAGAAAGGCCTTCACCGTGAGCATGGCTGACCTCGAACACACGGCGGCGTGCGACTATGTCGGTCTTGTCTCCGCAGGGAATACGCCCGATAAATTTGAAAAGGCGGGCTTCCACGCCGTCAAATCGAAGTTTGTTGATGCGCCGCTGATTGAAGAGCTGCCCATCGCCGCAGAGTGCAGGCTCAAGAGCTACGACGCAGGCACCGGGCGCATGGTCGGCGAGATAGTCAACGTCTGCGTCGACGAACGCGTGCTCGACGAGAACGGAAACGTCGATGTTTCAAAGGCGCAGCCGATAACCTTCGACCCGTTCAACAACACCTATGTTGTCCTCGGCGAGGCAGTCGCAAAGGCGTTCAGCGCCGGCAACTCGCTCAAATAAAAATATACGCAAAACGCCCCGCACGTTTCCGTGCGGGACATTTTGTTTTTCGGATGTAACTTTTAATATTTTATCGTGAAGTCGTTTATTGTTGTCATGCCGACTTTCACCCTCGTGTTTGAGCCGAGCAGGTGCGCCGTCAGTTCAATAATAACGGGATAGTCATAGTGGGCATAGACCATATTGCCGGTGGACTTATCAAACTTTGCCGAGATAGTGCCGTTGTAATAGGTGAATCTCTGGTCGCTGAGCGAGAGGCCGGGATAGTCGAAGTTTACCACGTCGGCGGTGAGCACACCGAACGCCGCGGCATAGCCCTTATCGCCCGAGGGATTGACCTCGGTGCCGAAAGTCAGGGTTATCTGATATTCGCTGCCCTTGTCCTCTATCTTTGCGCTCTTGACATCGGATACTGTAAGCTTGCTGACCCAATCCTTGCCGCCGACGGGAAATACATTTCTGATATCCTCTTTTGAGGTCAGGACTATCGCCTTGTCGTCGCGCTTCATGAAAGTCTTCATCGCGCTCTTGCCTATTGCGTCTATCGCCTTGGGCAATTCGGTCTTGTCGGCGTCGTTCTTCGTCTCGGTGTAGTTGCGGGTGACGGACTTCGCCTGATATTTTACTCTGTTCGCGCCGGCGTTGAAATAGGCGATTATCTCGGCCTTAGTCCAGTCTTTTGCATTTTTCGAGGGCGCGGCGGTTACCTGATTCGAAGCGGTCTCGCCGGGCTTTGCGGGGTCGGCTGACTGAGTCTCGTCTGTCTCGCCCTCCTGCACGGTGCTGTCCTCGGGAAGAGCGGTCGTGTCATCGACAACATCGCCCGCCGCGCTCGTCTGCGCTTCGCCGGTGGTGTCTGCATTTGTTTTTGTGTCGTCCTTTTTGCACGCGCACAGCAGCGACACAAGCAGAACAAGAATCGCCATAACGGCGGCTATCGATCTTTTCATGGATTTTCCTCCTCAGAATTCATATTCACCCGCTCCGACGGTTTTCTCTCTTCCGTCGGGCAGAATTATATCCGCTTGGCAGTTCGACGGGACGGATATTTTATATTTATATCCCCCGTCCGTCTTATCCCAGCGCACGGAGATTTTTCCGTATACGCTGTCGTAGCTCGCCTCGGCGAACTCGAAATGCCCGCCCGGGCGCGGGGCTATAGTGAATCGGTTTTCTCCGGCGACATTTATTCCGCACATCGTGCCGAACAGCCACTCGCACACGGCGCCCTTGGAATAGTGATTGAGCGAGGCTATGCCGCCCTGCGCGGCGGTGCCCTCCCACGACTCCCAGACGGTGTTCGCGCCGTTTTTGGGCATGAACAGCCAGCCGGGCATCTGCTCGTTTTCAAGCAGGCGGTAGGCATATTCAATATCTATATCCGCCAGAACGCTCAGTATCAGCGGAGTTGAGAGGAATCCCGTGCCGAGCCTCCACGAGTAGTTGTCGAGGGCTTTTATGAGCCGCTTTTTCGCATATTCCGTCTGCTTTTCGTCGAGCAGACCGATATAAAGCGGGCGCACAAGCTTCGCCTGGCGGTCGGTATCTATTGAAAACTTCTTCGTTGTGACGAGCGCGCTGTAGCCCTTTCTCGCCCTCGCCGCATTCTTTTCGTAGAGCCTTCTGTCGTCGTCTTTGCCCAAAATGCGGGCGATATCCGCCATCGCTTCGAGCATGAACACTATGTACGCAGTCGTCTCCTCCGGGTTAGGGTTGACAAAATCCGTAAATTTAAGAGCCTTGACATCGGCGGGCTCCGCCCATTCGCCGTAGGACTGGCGGTAGTTTGAAATGTTGCGGAAATTTTTCAGCCCGACGCCCGTCGGCAAGGCGGTAGGATACCACTTTCCAAGGGTCTTTATTTTATATTCGGCAAAGGCGCGCATGTTGGGATAGAAGCGTTCGAGAATCTTTCTGTCGCCGTACTGCTTATAGAGCCTGTACGGAATAAACACGCCTGCGTCGGACCAGCCCGCCGAGCCGTCCATAAAAGTCATATAGAAATCCACACCGCCGCGTGGGGCTATCTGGCGGAAATCGCCGTTTTTGAGCTGTTCGTCGCACATATCGCGCACGAATTTTTCGGCAAATGGCGCATAGTCAAAAAGATAGCTCGCGGTTTTGCAGAATATCTGTGCGTCGCCCGACCAGCCGTGGCGCTCTCGGGTCGGGCAGTCGGTGGGCAGGTCAGTTGAGTTGCCCTTTGCCGACCACTTTGTCGCTTCGACGAATTTATTGAGCAATTCGTTGGAGCTGTTGAAAAATCCCGTCTCTTCCATGTCCGAATAGACGGCTATGGCGGTGAAGTCCTCCGGGCGGACGGTCACATCCGTCTCGACGCTTATATACTGAAATCCGAATATCGCAAACTTGGTCTTGTAGCGGTTAACTCCCTCTTTGCAGATGTATTCGACTCTCTGCAGAGGCGTTGTCTTATGCTTGTTCTTGCACTGTATGTTTTCGAGCGTCAGCTCGCCGTCGCGCAGCAGCTCGCCGAACTCGAGAATAATTTTCTGTCCCTTGCGGGCGGTTACCTCAAACTCGGCATAGCCCGCTATATTCTGCCCGAAGTCGAGCAGCTTTTTCCCGCTCGGAGTGACGGACAGAGTGGGCTTGAAGCGTTCCTTTTCGGCTATCGGGAAATTGTTTGACGCGCTCGGCACGACTTTGCACTTCGTCTCTTTTGCGCGACCGCTGTATGACGGCGTCATATTTGCGTTGACCCGCTCGCCGTCCTTGTTGTCGGCGAAGCGTATCGCGCCGTCGCTGCTCCAGAGCCACGAGCCGTCTGACGCAACGGTCTGCACCGTGCCGTCGGTATATTTTATCTCAAGCTGAGCGAGCAGTTTAGTCTCGGTGCCGTACTGATTTTTGAGTCCCCATGCGCCTACGCTGCCCCTGTACCAGCCGTCGGCAAGCTCGGCGCAGAGCACGTTGCTTCCCTCATGCAAAAGCGCGGTCACATCGTAGGTCTGATACTGTATGCGCTTTCTGTATTCCGTGATGCCGGGCGCGAGCGGCATTGAAAAATCAACGCCGTTAATCCCGGCTGAATAAAGTCCGCAGGCGGTCATATAGAGCCGCGCCGAGAGAATCGGCTTTTTGCACTCGAACTCTTTTTTGAAGCAGTCGACCGGATAACGCTGTTTTCTGTTTACATTATAGTTTCCTGTTATCCACTTTGCGCTCCAATCTGAGGCGTTTCTGAGCCCGATCTCGAAGAATGCCGGCTCGCTCCACTCGCCCTCAAGCCCGTTTTCGTCCCAGAGCTTCACTTTCCAGTTCACTCTCAGGCGCGACGGAGTATCAAGCGGATACTGAATAAAAGTCATCTGTGAAGATTCGACCTTGCCGCTGTCCCATAGAATATTGCCGCGCGTGTCGGAAGCGATTAGTCTATACGCGCTCTGCGCCTTTCCGCCCTCGCAGTTCCACATGAAGCGCGGATTTTTAATATCTATCCCCAGCGGATTTTTGAGATACTCTGTTTTAAGCTTTACGGCTTTCATTCTTTCACCTCTTTCGCGCTCATAACTGCAAAGATTTCCCGCTCCATAAACGGAGTCCAGATTTCACGATACCCCGCCTTTGTCGGATGTATCTTATCCGCCATATACAAATTCATATCGGCACTCAAGGCGGCGTTCAAATTATCGTCGTTCCACATATCGATAACGGATATGCCCCATTTCTCCTGCGCCGCTTTTAAAGTATCGACCATGGACTGATAACACTCGCTGTCGTAGCGCGGACTTGTATAAAATATTACGGAGCAATTCCATTTTTCTTTTGCATAGCAGATTATGTATTCTATCGCCCCGGCTACGGTCTTTGTGTCGAAGTCATTGAGATTTTTCGACTCTATTATTTTCCCGAGCTCTTTCTTCTGAGACGCGTCGTTGGTCGAGAGCTGGCAGACTAAAAGATCGGCTTTTTCCGCATCGAGCTTTTTGAGACGCGACACATATGAATCAATGCCGGATTCAACGAGGGTCGTGCCGGAGACTGCGCTTTTTATCATCTCGCAGCCGTCGCGCTTTTCAATATAGTCGGCAAACGAAACCCCGCCGGATGCCGAGCCGTAGGTCACGGAAGAGCCGAGGAATATAACGGTCTTTCCTTTTATCGGGTTGTCGGCATTTTCAGGTGTATTATCAAGCGAATACTTTTCGCCGTTGTCCTCGAGCGAAGCGGTTTTTACATCGTGGAGCTTCACAAACGGTCCCCAGCTCCACTGATAGCCGCAGAACGCGAGCCACGCGTCAATGACGGCGGCTGCAATCGGAATGATTATCAGAAGTTTCTTCTTCATTTTATTCTGTCGTCTCCCCGTTTCTCTGCTTTATCTCCTCCTGCTCCTTGGCGATATTCTTTTCGACATTCAAAAACAGCAGAAGTATCGCAAGGACTATGCCGGTTATAGTCTCAAGTCCTACGAAAGTAAATGTTATCGCGTTCTTGACGCTCTCCGACTGCACGGCGATGAGCTGACCCGCCGCATCGAGATAGGGCGCGGCATAGCCGGACTTCGAGAGAATGAGATTGAATATACCCGTGCAGATTCCGACGCTCGCGACAGCGATCGTGTTATATATCGACATCGCGATGCCGTCGCACCTGAAGCCGTTTTTCCACTCGACATGGTCGAGCACGTCAGCGAACAGAGCCATGAACACATATGAGCACGGCAGACCGCCGATATTCTTTATAAACTGGCCGATAAGCACTATTACCATATTCGTCGGCGCGAGCCAGCATATAGCCGAGCCGACAGCATAGAAGATAAAGCCGATTGCCGTTAAGTTGCGTTTACCAAACTTCTTCGCGAGCGGCCAGACGGCAAAAATGCCGATGCCCATCGGGATGCCGCCGATAACGGAGAGCATGGTCTGGGTCTTGCCGTCGTTATATGTACCGAGGACATAGTTCGAGAAATAAACGAGCGAGATGTTTTTGATAGTCGAGCCGACGGTGAAAATGAGAAAATATATGAAAATTATTATCATATATTTATCGCTGAAAATCGCCTTGAGCTGAGTTACCATTGCGACGCTATCTTTCTTCTGCTCGCCGCCCTCGAGGGTTATGCGCTCCTTGGTGAAATAATACTCCATAAGCGTCAGCGGCAGCGCGATGCACGAGAGAATACTCATCGTAACTATCCACTTTGATTTGTCAACGCCGAGCTGCGGCATGATGAGCATGGGGAAGATGAGCGCGACGATTATGCCGCTCATCATGATAGTCGATATCTGATTGAAAACCGAGAGCGAACCGCGCTGTTCCGTGTTTCTCGTCGAGAGCGGAACCATAAGATTGTGGCTCATGTTATAAATTGTATAAGCGAACGAATAAAACAGATTATACGAGAGCATGACCCATATCACCTGCACCGTCCGGTTACCCGAGGGGACTGTGAAGAGCAATATGCCTGTCACGGCGACAAGCGGCGCGGAGAGCAGCAGCCAAGGGCGCGCCTTGCCCTGTTTTGTGCGTGTGCGGTCGATGATATAGCCCATGACTATATTTGTTATAGCGTCGATTATCTTCGACACTATCGGGAACACCGCGAGGAACGCGCCGCCCCACACGGTGGTGAGGTTTAGGACATCGGTATAATAGACATTGAGGTAGGTCGCGAGCACGGCGTTTAAAAGCAGCGCGCCGGACGGGCCGAGCAGATAGCCCAGCCACTTCTCCTTCGCCGTAACATCGGGCGAGGTCAGGCGCGAATCAAGCGCCCGCTTTTCGAGCAGTCTGTTCTTCATTTTTGTCTCTCCTTAGCTTTCCGACCCGCTTGACAGATCGGACTGTTTATATTACACTCTTATTATATCTACATCGTGTCGGATTAACAATCATCAGTTTTGTTAATCGCTGCTATGAAACCGACAAAATCATCTGAAAGTGGCGGGATAATATGAACACAAAAAATAACCAGCGCACGAGACTCTCAAAAATATTGCTAAAAAACGCGCTGATAGATCTTCTGGGCGAGAAAGGCTCGGTAACAAAAATATCAGTAAGAGAGCTGTGCGAGCGCGCCGACCTCAACCGCTCGACCTTTTATGCGCACTACTCCGAGCCGAAAGAGCTGCTCGAAGAGGTCGAAAACGAGCTGCTCGACGCGACTCAGGATCACTTAAAGAAAATAGGCGCGGAAAACGACCTCGGCGCGCACAGATATCTGCTTTCATTTCTAATGTATATCAAAGAAAACGACAAGCCGTTCCGCACGCTGCTTGTCGACTCGGTTGACCCCGCGTTCCGTTCAAAATTCATGCAGCAGTCGATAATTCAGTTTATTGAGAACCTGAACATCGTTTTTCCGAAGGAGCAGGAGCAATATATCTACTCATATATTCTCAACGGCAGCACGGGCGTTATTATCCAATGGATACGCTCGGACTACTGCATTGACGAAAATGAGCTTGTTGATCTGCTGTTTTCGATAAATCAGAGCGCGCTTGTCAATCTCGACATAAAGCCGCGCATATAGTTGAAAGCCTACCAAGCAAGTGATATAATTGTGAAAACTCGCGCAATAATGCGCAAAATGCAAGGAGACGACAAAAATGAGAGAGAGCAAGATCACGAGGGACGAAGCGTTTGAGCTTTTGAAAAAATACAACAAAGACCCGTTTCACATTCGCCACGCGCTGACCGTCGAGGGCGTTATGCGCTGGTACGCAAAGGAGCTAGGCTATGCGGACGAGGAGGAATATTGGGGCATAGTCGGTCTGCTGCACGACATCGACTTCGAGCTCTATCCGGAGGAGCACTGCAAGAAAGCTCCAGAGCTGCTCAAGGCGGGCGGAGTCGGCGACGACATGATATATTCAATCTGCTCCCACGGCTACGGCATCTGCGTCGATGTCGAGCCTGTTCACGAGATGGAAAAAGTGCTCTTCGCGGCGGACGAGCTGACAGGGCTTATCTGGTCGGCGGCGCTGATGCGCCCGTCCAAGAGCGTGATGGACATGGAGGTTTCGAGCCTCAAAAAGAAGTTCAAAGACAAAAAATTCGCCGCGGGCTGCTCGCGCGACGTTATCCGCACGGGTGCGGAGAGGCTAGGCTGGGAGCTTGAAAAGCTCTTCGAGCAGACGATACTCGCCATGCGCTCATGCGAGAGCGATGTCAACAGCTTCATGGAGACTTATCAGGCGTAAAACGGCGGCAGTACCTGCATAAATCAACAGCCATTTATCTTTAAATTCACCTTATTACAGCAACTTTAAACAGCAAAAGACTGCCGCAGGATAATATCTGCGACAGTCTTTTTTATTTGTGCTTTATATTCAGTCCAGTGCGGGCTCGGGGGTAACCGGTGCTTCCGTCGCCGGCTCGATCACGGGATCTACAGGCTCCGACGGGATCGGATTTATCGGTTCGTCGGACGGTTTCTCTGTCGGTTTCTCCGTGGGCTTTTCCGTAGGCTTTTCTGTCGGTTTCTCCGTAGGCTTTTCCGTCTGCCTCTCGGTCGGCTCGACTACGGACACGTTTATGAGCATCTTTCCGCTCGCCGTTTCCCCGTCGGAGTCGGTGACGGTGACTTCCACGGTGTACATTCCGCTGACCTTCGGGGTATATGACATGCTTTTTTCCGATTTTTCTGCCACGAGTGCACCGTTTAAAAATATCTTTATTTTATAAGAAGTATATTTTCCCGTTCCGCCGGAGACGAGCGCTGACGCGTGTATCTGCGGCGCGGCTGTGCCGTTGTTCGACACCTGCGCCGCCGCAACGGCCGCGAGGGTCGGGTTTTTGACGGTCACTGTGCATGAAGCGGTCTTGTTTCCGTCCTCAGTCTTTACGGTTATCACGGCAGTACCTTTCGCCTTTGCCGTGACGCGCCCTGAGCTCGAGACAGATGCTATATTGCTATTGCTGCTCGACCATGTGACCTTCTGATTCGCCGCGTTGCGCGGAGCGACAGTCGCCCGAAGTTGCCTCGAATCGCCGACTGTCAGGCTGAGCGAGGACAAGTTCAGGGTAACGTCCGTGACATGGTCGATATATACCGTCACCTTGCAGACCGCCACGCGGTTGCCGTCCTTTGTGGTAACTCTGATATTCGTTGTGCCCTCTTTTTTCGCCGCGACTATGCCGCCCGCGACCTCCGCTATCGACGGATCGTCGCTCGACCAGGTGTAGTCCTTGTCATATGCGTCGGCGGGGATAACAGTGGCGGTGAGCACTTTAGTCTGACCGACTCTGAGTTTAGCCTCCGTCGCGCTGAGCCTGACGCCCGTCACGCTCTGGTATTTTTTCTTGCTATAAAATGTTCTTGTGCCGTTCTTGTTCTTTATCGTCAGAACGCCGTTGCTGACGGATATTCCGTAGCTGTCCCAGTCGCTCTTTCTGTCGGCATATCCGCCGCCGGTCGATGACTTCGTATAGGTGCTGAGAGTTGCGATGTCGAAATTCGTCGCCTTTATGCCGAAGCGGTCGCCCGTCTCGTCGCCGCCCTTCTGCGCGGTGTATATTTCAATTGTAGAGTCGGGATTGTTGAACAGATACCACACTCCGCGCGCCTCTCTGTAGCAGGTGCCGGTGTATCTGTCCTTAGTACCGGGAGCTTTTACGAATTTCTTATTATTGATATAGAAGCAGCTACTGCCGAGAATTATTTTATTTGCGCTCAGCGAGCTCTCCCACGAGGCGAACGGCACGAAAATTGAGTTGCCCCATCTGCCGCCCGAGGACGAAAGCGACTTTGAGGGATAAAGAGTATACGCCGCGACGCTCCCCGAAGACGAGGGCAGCGAGAAGTTATACGAGCGCAGATTCATCCCGCTCGCAGAGTTCGACACATCGACGAATATATCGGAATATCCGTCGATGTGTCGAACTCGGTGTCGCCGTTGAACCAGCCCTCGAATTTATATCCCTCGCGCTCGGGAGTCGGCGGCGCAAACGCCGCTTCGCCGCGCTTTATCTCGATTATTTCATTCTCTCTGCCGTCGCCATAGCAGAGCACGAGCAGGACTATATCCGTGCCCTCGTCGATGCTGTAGGACGCGACAAGGGTGATGTCCCCAGTTATCGCGGTGTTGAAATCAAACGCCGCGCCGTTATACTGCCACTCGATGAAGGTGAAGCCCTCTTTGTGCGGATCCCACGGCTTTTTGGCGCTCTCGCCGTCGCGGATATGCTGGGTCTTTATCTGCGTTCCTCCCGAGCTGTCGAATGTCACCGTGTGGACTGAATTTTTGGAGCAGGCGGCAAAAACCGCGAGCGCCGTCAACAGGACCAATAAAACTGCCGTTACCCTCTTCATTGCGATCCCCTTTTCGCTTCGTTATAAGTATCGGTCTGACATAAATATATGCCAAATGTATTTCAAAATAATTCTACTGCAAAATAAATTATTTTTAATCGTTTTTGAGAATTATGCAGTTACTATGAAAAATATTTTTCATATATTGATTTTTGTTCAAAAATAAAACAGCTATTCATAAAAGAGCGAGCCCCCGGCGAAGAAAAACACCGGGGGCTTGGAATTTTGAGTTGTATCAGAGCTCGCGCTCTATCTTCTCCTGCGCCGCTTTCAGTATCGCAGCCGGATTATTGCCAAGGATATCGAGCCCCTCGGCACTGAAAAAGCTGAAGTTCTCAATACCGAAGAACGACTTCGTGACCGTCTTGATATATTCAAAGCCGAAGTCCGTGCCGCCGATATATCCGCCCGAAGTGGTGATATAAATCAGCTTTTTCGCCCTGCAATAGCTTATCGGGACACCGTCGCTGCCGTAGAGAAAAGTCAGCCCGCCGACACACAGGGATTCGACATAGATTTTTAAAAACGCCGGGAAGCTGTAGTCCCAGAACGGCGCGGCGATAACGACAGTATCGCAGGCGGCGAACTGCTTCGCGCAGTCATAGACCGGGTCGGAAAAGTCGTTCTTTTCCGCGCTTTCGGCGCGCTTCGCGAGTCCCGCCGCGTCGAGCGGCTTCAAATTCGCGTCGGCAAGGCGTATCTCTTCAATATCGCCGTCAAGGCGGCTGAGTGCGGTTTTTGCGAGTGCGAGAGTGCGCGATTCGTTCTCACCGCGCACGCACGAATTGACGAAAAGTATTTTCTCTTTCATTTTTCCTCCTGTTTTCACTCTCTGATTATTTCAAAATTCCCACTGTGAAGCTCTTCGAGGCTGCCGCACTCGTCCGCGAACGCGTAGCCGTCGGGCAGTCTTATGCGCCCGTGAACTCCGCTGTCCGCGGAGATATCGAGTGCTATGCCCTCGAGCGTTCTGCGCCACTTGACGCTCACTTTGCCGCCGACCGTCTCATACGAAGCCTCGGCGCTGTCGAGCTTTTCAATAAATACGGGCGATATCTCAACCTCCGACGGATCAGCAAGGAAAGGATTGACGCGGATGCCGCCGATATATTCAATGAACCACGCGGAAATATCGCCGAACATATGATGATTGAGCGAATTGGGTCTGTCCTCCTCGCGCAGAAAATCCTCGGGCAGAGCCGTAAGCCCGCGCTCAACGAAGTTGCCGTAGGACGGATAGTCCGGGCGGGTTATCATTTTAAAAGCCAGGTCGGCTTCGCCGAAATCCGAGAGCACCCTGAACAGCACGCGCATACCGAGTATGCCCGCGTCAACGTGGTCGTCGCGCCGTTTGATTATCTCAAGAAGGCGTTTGAACGCCTCGGGCTTTTCGCCGGGAGTGAACACATCGTAATATATCGCCATCGCCTGCGAGGTCTGGCAGGAGCCTATCGCGGTCATAGTACCGAAGTCTATCAGATGCCGTCTGACCGCGTCTCTTATCTCATTATATAGATTTTCGCAGAACTCGCGTTCGAGCGAAAGTCCGAGCTGCGAGAAAATATAGGCGGCTTTCTTGAGAATACTCATGCATGTCACGCTGTCCGTAAATTCGAGCGGCGATTTGACCCTCGTCACCGGGCACCAGTCTCCGAGCCCAATCGCTACAAGCCCGCGCTCGTCGCGGCGGCGCGAGATATACTCGCAATAGCGGAATATCGCCGTCGCGTTCTCTTCGATTATCTTTCTGTCGCCGCGCAGGACATAACAGAAATACGGAATATACGTCAGCGCAGCGTCCCACGCGGGACCGTTGCCCCATTCAAAGCCCCAGCCGCCCGTCGGCACAATGCCGGGCAGCGCACCGTCCGCACGCTGAGCGGCGCGGATATTGCGCAGCCACTCGCGGTAGCTGTTGACTGCATCGAGATTCATCAATATGTGCTCGGCGGAGAGAGCGGCGTCGCCCGTCCAGCCATTTTTCTCGCGGTGCGGGCAGTCTGTCGGGAAATAATAGAAATTCGAGAGATCGGAGTTTCTCGTCATCGCCTGCAATTTGTTCGTCATCCCGTCGGAGCAGCCGAACGAGCCGATCTCGCGCAGAGCCGAGTTCTGCACAACAAAAGTCAGAAGATCGGCGGTCGCCTCCTGCTCGGTTATGCCGAGCACCACGCAGTATCTGAAGCCGTGATAAGTGAACACGGGCTCAAAAGTCTCTTCGCCCTCGCCTTTAAGTATGTACACATCGCGCTGGGAATATCCGGCGGGATAGAAGCAGATGTTGCTCGTGTCCGGCTCGCCGTCGGGCGCAAAATATTCGCCGAACTGCAGATCGATTTGCCGCCCGCGCTCACCGCTTATTCTGAGCTTTACCGTACCCGCCGAGTTCACGCCGAAGTCATATAAAAATCCGTCGCGCTCGTCGCTCGCAATTTTTTTTGCCTCTTTGACAACGTCGCCGCGGGTTATGTATTCCTTGAGCCTGCATTTTCTTATCAGAACCGGCTTTATCTCGCGCACGGGCGCTATCGGCTCCGCCTCGCACAGGCGCTTTTCGCCGCGCGGGGTCTCCGCAGGCAGGGCATTTTTCCAAGCACTGTCGTCAAATTCGGGCCCGGACCAGCCGGGAATTTCAAGGCGCGCGTCGTAGTAGCATCCGCAGCGCAGGTCATCGAAAATGACCGGGGAGGGCGCAGTTTTGACCGAACTGTCAGCCTCGAAAATATCAATTCCGCCGTCAATATATTCCGTCGAGACGCAGAAAGCCGTGCGCGGCGCACCCCTGAATGCGGCGATATCAAAGTCCCAGATCTGACCGCCCGGCGCGTTCTGCATTCCGTTGCCGAGCATGATGCCGAGAACATTTTTGCCCGGCACGAGATACTCGGTTATGTCATATTCGTCGTAATAGACAAGATCGTCGGGGTTCGAGATATACGGGGCCAAAATGCCTTTAGTCAGCCTCTGTCCGTTGACATAGAGCTCATAAAATCCGAGTCCCGTCAGCGTAATAACACTCTTTTTGACTTCGCCGTCTATCTCAAAAGTCTTTCTGAAATATGGCGCGGGGACATGGAATGTATAGGTTGTATAATCATAGCCCGCACAGATAAATTTTTCCGAAAACATAACAGCACTCCTTTACGCTAATATCATAACCGAGGACGGGAAAAACTGCAACAGATTTTTTCTTGGCTTTAAGGGGTTCGGTATGATATAATCGACTCAGAAACCGGCGGAGGTATTATCATGGCAAAGGCAGGCAGCAAAAAGCGGAAGATAACAATATGCATCGTTTCGATAGTCGCAGTCATTGCACTGCTTTTCGGAGCGTGCGCCGTCTATCTCGGCGACTACTATCACGCTATAACGCCCGCAGGTGAATCATTCAGGCTTCAGGACGGCAGTTCCCTGACCGAGACAATCAAACTCGACAACGGTAATATAGTCTGCAAGAGCGAAAATGCGACAAAGGGACTGATATTCTATCCCGGCGGCAAGGTCGAATACACTGCATATCTGCCGCTCATGGAGTCGCTCGCCCAAAAGGGCATACTTTGCGTGCTCGTCAGGATGCCGTTTAATCTCGCGGTATTCGATGTCAACGCCTCAGACGGCATACGGGAGATGTTCCCCGAAATCACCGACTGGTACATAGGAGGTCACTCCCTCGGCGGCTCGATGGCGGCGGCGTATCTCGAAAAACATCCGAGCGATTTTAAAGGTCTGCTGCTCCTCGCCGCATATTCGACCGCCGACCTCTCAAACGAAAATATAAGGACGCTGTCAATTTACGGCAGCAATGACGGAGTGCTCAACCGCGAAAAATACGAGCAGTACCGCAGCAACCTCCCCGAGCTGACCGAATATATAATCGACGGCGGATGCCACGCATATTTCGGCGTTTACGGCAGCCAGGACGGCGACGGCACCCCAACGATAGACAATGCCCGGCAGATAAATCTGACGGCGGATGCGGTTGCGAAGTGGGTTGGGTGAAGCTCACAGCGTGTCCGTTCAGATAAATCCACAATATAAAAATATACCCCGCTATGCATTTTTCGGCACAGCGGGGTTTGTTATTGGAGTTTTGTTCGTGATGTGTGGAGAACCTATGAAGTTATTTTCGTTTTTTCCTCTTTTTCGCGCTTGGCTTTTTCTTTGAGTTTGGCCAATTAATATTGCTGTTTTGGTAAAAGATATGCACCGTCTTTGGGCTGAACTTTTCAACATGCCGACCGACATAGAATCCTGCCGCCACAAACAGAAGCATTACTATAGGAGGGAAAATCATTAAAGTCGTAATCGGCTTAGGCATTACTTTCCACCGTTGTATGAACCTTTCCTTCTGCAGCGCGTCTGATTTCTCGAATGTAACAAACATTCTGCCGTCATTGCTCTCGGCAGTATATACATATACGTCTTCATTAGCATAGACTTTGGCATATCCGAGTATCAGCGTGCCTCCGTTTTGATATTCATCAAGGAACTCGTCGGCATCCGGCATTATCCTTTTGTATTTCGGTATTATATAGCACTTCTCACCGTCGCCATACAGCCGAATTGCGTCGTCCTGTATTTCGCAGTGATTAAAAGCGACCGTAGAGACTGTAAGTTCATCTTGCGTTTTTGCAGTCAATGCCCACATGCCATACAAATAAATCCAGTAGATCAGTGCCATACCGCCAATGAGTATGATGCCGACGGCTATGGCTTCACCGGGATTTTTTATGTTGCCGTTGAATATATCGTTCTTTTTTCTCGGCACCAGCGGAATACCTTTATCATATACGCGATTGTATCCCTCTCCCGCACAGCGAACAAATTCTTTCTTTCCGACTGCCCTGTCATAAATGCGGACTTTCCGCTTTCCCAAAAACAAGTTGACATCTCCGTCTATGCGTATACCGGTGATATCCTCATATCTGTACAGTCGCTTGATGCCCCAGAAGTTTTTATGGACAAACATTTCGTCTGTATAATATATGCGCTGATTGAAATATGCAATAATAAGCGCCAAATCAGGCAATGCGAGTATAGCAAAGCCGGCAGCAATGCCAATCATATGGGGAATCCTGCCGCAAAGGAATGTAGCCGTCGCCAAAAGAACAAAACCGATAATCCCGATAACAAAAAAGACTTTCGGCATCATCACACGCCCGGCCTTGGCTTTTTCGCTTTGCGCCGCATCCATAACAAGTCTTGTCGCCGCTCGTGTAGCCGCATAATTTTTCAAATGCCTTGACATATTTTTCACCTCCGCCCTAGAAATACAGTAATTATACAACAGAGATTAGGTTTTGGCAATAAAGCACAGGATGTTGTCGACGGAACAATTAATCCGATGCCTTTTTTGCTATTCCCTGCTCCAAGTCGCTGACTTCGTCTCTCAGCGCGGCAATCTGCTCCGGGTACGGATTTTTCTGAGCCGCGATTGCCTCCAGTTCTTTGATTGAAGCTCTCAGCTTTTTCCGGCTGTCTTCAATTTGCTCTTTTTGCTTTGAGAACGAATCAAAGAAATTATACAGACGCCGCGCATTTCCCGAGACGGAATGACCAACCTCCAAGCGGTATACAGTATCAAGGCGTTTGAGCGAAAGATACGGCTTCTTTTCATCCTGATTTTCCGGCACGGATATTGCAAAATCCATTACAAATAGATCGTCGGGCATCGGCTCTTCTTTGCGAATCACGCTCTCGGAGAGGAAATCTTTTATCTTACCGGCCTCCTGCTTATATTGCTCGCGGGAAAACCCAAGCAGATATTCCTCGTTTTTAACCGTATTGCGCAGACGGACATCAAAATCGGCAAGCATTTTCTTCTTCTCTTCAACCGACCTGTTCGCATCGTTAATGCTTTTTTCAAAAGCGGAGGACAGAATCTCCGTGTGCCGCAGCTCGTTCTGCTTCTCGGCGAGCGTCTTCATAAGGGGCTCGGAAATGGACAGAGCTTTTACCTGAGCATATGTCAGCACATTTTCTTCGAGATCGGACGCCGAGCGCTGATAAGTTGACCCGCTCAGGAACTGTGAGATAAATCTCTGCTTCGTCTCCAGAATCTGCCACGAATATGAATCGAAGCTGCCCTTTGTGATATAGCGAAAAATCCGTATCTCTTCGTTCAGGTTTCCTTTGCGCATGATTCTGCCCTCGCGCTGAACCATATCCGCAGGACGCCACGGGGCATCCAGATGATGCACCGCCTTCAATTTTGTCTGCACATTTGCGCCTATGCCAAGCTTGAATGTCGAGCCAATAAGCACGCGGACGATTCCTCTGTTGACCTTTTCATAGAGCGCGACTCTCGTCGCCTCCGATGTGTAGCTGTGGACGAAAGCTATCTCCTCCTGCGGCATGCCTCTTTCCACAAGAAGGCTCTTCATTTCGGCGTAGACATTGAACTGTCCGGTTTTCGGCGTGGAGTAATCACAGAAAATTATCTGTGCGCAGCCGGGATATTCCTCATATATTTTCATCACCTGCTCGGCACATACATCCGTCTTTCTATAGCGGCTCTCCGGCAGTTCGTCGCAGCCGACCAGACGCAGATCAAGCGCCGCCTTTCTCCCGTCCGTGCTGACCTTCAGCATGTTGTCATAGCCCTTGTCTATCTTCTTCTTGCGTATTTCTTCCGTGCGCTCACAGAGCTTATTCATATATTCCTGAAGCTGCGGGCTTTTCTCAAGTAAAATATCGTCATAGCCGTTGAATTCCGGCAGATCTCCGCTGCCGTTCACGGCATAAAAGCACGCGATATTTGCAAACAGCCTGGAAAGCTCCGGGAGATTGAAAAAGCGCGCAAATCGCTTGACTATCCTGAAATTCGAAGTATCCACATCGATTTCGCACACATATTCAGGCTGGGCGAATGACTTGACCCAATTGTCGAACACATCCAGATGGGCTCTTCTCATAACATCCGGCTGAAGATACATCTGCATGGCATAGGCGTCGGAGATGGAGTTGCACAGCGGCGTGCCGGTTGCAAAAACTACGCCGCCCCCGTTGTTCTGCTCCTGAACGCAGCGCACTTTTCGCTGCATATGCAGGCACTTCTGCGAGCCCCTGAGATTTATTCCCGCTATATTTTTCTGCCTCGAGTCGATCGGAATGTTCTTGAAATTATGAGCCTCATCGACAAAGAGGGTGTTTATCGCCAATTTGTCGAATGTGACCTCGGTTCTTGTACTCTGCATCGACATGATAAGCTGATGTGCGGTTTTGCGTATTCCCTCCTCAACCCTGTTCAGCTCCTTTCCCAACCCAACGGCCTGGCGCAGGAGCGCCATCATATCCTCGAGCTTTGACAGATCATCCTCCATCTGAGTCAGGACGCATTCGGACGAAAGCGGTATCATTTCAAAGCAGCTGTACGCTATGATGATTCCGTCATAGTCCCCGTTTACAATTTGATTTAAGACCTTTTGGCGCACATCCGGCTGAAATGTGCCGGGATTCACGGACAGCAGCTTCGCCTTGGGATACATTGTCTGAAAAATCAGCTCCCACTGTCCGACAATGTTGTTCGGCACGACGAACATATTCTTTCTGGACAGCCCCATCTGCCGCATCTTCATCGCCGCGGCAATCATGATATATGTCTTTCCCGCGCCGACATCGAATGCGAGCAGCGTGTTTTTCTCGTTGATTATTCTCTGAACGGCGTCCTTTTGATACGGATAGAGTTTGATTTCTTCGCTCATCTGCGGGAACGACAGATTGGCGCCGTCATAGTGCTTTACGCAGAGTCCGCCGAATATTTTGTTGTAGCTCTCCTCAACATCCCAGCGCCTGTCCTCGTCTTCCCAAAGCCATTTTCTGAACAATTCGAGAATCTTGTCCCGCTTTTCGAGAATCAGAACCGTCTCTTTCTTTGTATCGCGACGAATCTCGCGCATGTTGAGCATCGACTCAAAGATATACAGCGCATTGTACTGCGGTATCCCGTATTCAAAATCAATCCTCGAGAGGCCGCTGTAATACCCCTTATCCGGGATGAACCAATAGCCCGTATTCGGTTCATAGTTGACAAGATTGTAATTCTGCCTTCCTTTGGACTCCCAGATTTCATACCCGTTTATCAGATAAAAAATAAACTCGTTGATTATTCTCCTGTCCATCCGCGGGACTCCGGGGGTCGCTTCTATATCTTTATATTTAATAGTATGTTCAACCGAGCTTACTCTTTCTCTCCCCGGCTTTTTGTATTTGTAGACCTTTGCCTCTTTCAGCTTTCTCGCCTTTGCATAGAGCTCAATCCAATGGTCGAGGGTGAACTGCTGCAGATCCTGCTCCGAGAGAGTGTCTATCATCTCCGACACCGGCATTTCGCAGTAGATGCTGCTATCTTTTGCTTCGCTGCTTACCGTAGGGTCGCCTATACCCAAAGTGTCATAATCTCTGTGGAGCAGCTCATACACCACGCCCTCATGGATTTTTTCCTGCAGCTCTTTGCTCTCCTGCGTTTCGGCAAGGTAGCGCACTATATAGTCCTTGCTCTTGTAAGTCATCAGGGGCACATTCAATCTGCTGAGTATGTTGTTAAGCTCTGCCTTCCACAGTATGCGAAGCTGTTTTTCAAGCCTGGGCGAACCGTATTTCGGCTTGCGTTTGAGATTTATCCCATCCTCGCAGACAACAATAATCCCCCAGTTATCGGGAATCTTCGCGCCCGCAGAAGCGCCGTGCCTCTCGCCCACTACGAGATAGTTATAGTCGAAATACTGCTGATAATACTCCACCTGACGCGGCAGCCTGCGATAGCTGTCGCGGTCGCTCTTGATTTCAAATCCGGTCAAGCAATCGCTGACCAGCATCACATCACAGACCGATTCGCCGATGCTTTTCTCCTGATAAATACGCCCTTCCGGATAGTTCGCCTGCAGCCACTCTATCAAAATGCCGCGGATTGCTTTATCGTCCATTTTTTGTCGCCTCCCGAGGCTCATCATAGCACGGAGGATGTCTCATTTTTGTCACATCGGATATCAGATGTCACGAAGAAATAACGCAAGCGCGAAACCGCATTAAATTTTCACGACTGCCGGAACTTCAGATATGAACCGACCTGAGATATAGCTTTTCCGAAGTCGGGATCGCTGCGGAGCTTCACGCGAAGAGATTTCATAAAGCGGCAGCTTTCGGGGAGCGCTTCAACGCATATCCTTGCCCGATACAGCGGCGAGAGATACTGCTTTATGCCACAGGCACTCTCGGAAATATAATTGCCGTGCTTCAACGCACCATGACCGATGCGCCCGTCAAAAACAGGATACATGCACCGAACGCCGCAGCAGTCGTCGCCAACCTCGGTCAATATGCAATAATGCACGCCGTCCGTATACGGCGAACAGTCGATTTTCAAAATATCTCCCGGGCGATACGGCACCGGCAGATTCAGATCCGCCGATCTCTCCCCGAACGCCTCCTCCGCTCGAGTATAATATTTAGTTTTTCCGCGACGGCCGTAATTGTGCAGAAAATACTGAATCTCCCCATTCGGCTCGGCGATATAAATATACTCCGTCCGCATAAATCCGCCGCTCTCCGATGCATCCGACCGCCGATACAGCTTCATCTCCCAGTACATATGACCCCAATCGCAGTCACTGCACTCCGAAACATATTCGCGGATTGCCATTCGCGCAGACTCCGCAGATGCCGCATAATAAGCGCCGTCAACAAAGCTGTCAACGCCACATCTGCGCAGCACAACGGACATCACGGTTTCGTTGCCGCTGTTCTCAAGAGCCGCCGTTGCGAAATCCAGAGCGGCAATATAATCGGCAACTTTATCCGGCTCTCTGCGCAACTCCGCACTGTTTTTCAGCTTTTCAAGCAGCGCCCGCTTCTCAGCAAGTCCTATAGGCGCGCCGGCAATAATATTCTCATAGTCAAATTCACAAAGCCTTTCCGGATTTGGCAGCAGATACTCCAAAAGCTCCGGCGATTCCAGAAGATTTAAAATTTCTTCTCTCAGTGTAAGCATACTCTCATCCCCCAAAATATCCGGCCGGCAAAAGCCACTTAGCGATATAATAAATAATAGCAGGCCCCATGTACCGCATATAACCCACAGCAATATTCGGTTGTGCGGAAAACAAAAAAGCGAGTGTCCATAACTCAAATCTGTTATGAACACTCGATATGGTCCGAGTGACAGGGTTCGAACCTGCGGCCTGATGGTCCCAAAGGCGTTCGAACCTGGTGTTACATGTGCATGAACTACATTTGACCCTTTCCGCTCCGGGAAACTTGCTCTCTGGCGCTCTTTTCTCCGCTGTCTCCACGTCCTCCGGAGGCGGTTGTGGTCAAACATGTGGTCGTACCTAAAACGCTCCCGTGGAATGCGGCAGATTCGCCGCTCCCCGGGAGCGTTTGGATTGTAGCTCTCTTCCGCCGGAAAGTCAAGTCGGTTGCGAAAGTTTCTACCTTCAATTTCTGCGTAGCTGTAGACAAAGAAATACGGCTGACGCAACATGAAGCAAATTCGGCAACTTTTATTTTCGAATAAAAATCTGCCGAAAATCTGTTGACTTCCGAGATAATTTCGGCTATAATAAGAGCAGAATCAAAAATAGCCGCAAACCATGCATTTTCAGGTGGTGCTTTATGAAATACATCAGCCGACATATGGAAAACCGCATTCTGGAATTGAGTAAGTCCTACTCCGCAATCCTGCTCACAGGTCCCCGGCAGGCGGGTAAGACGACCATGCTGCGCTCTCTGGCGGAGAAGGAGAATATCGGCCGCAAGTACGTGACGCTGGACGACCTCACCGAACGGGATATGGCGAAAAACGATCCCGCCCTGTTCCTGCAGCTTCACAAGCCGCCGGTACTGATCGACGAGGTGCAGTACGCCCCGGAGTTGTTCACTTATATCAAGATCCGTATCGACGAGCATCATAACCCCGGCGACTTCTGGATGACCGGCTCGCAGATCTTCCACCTCATGCGCGGCGTGCAGGAATCGCTGGCCGGACGCGTGGCGTTGCTGCATATGTCTCCCATGTCACAGCGTGAGATCATCGGCGCCCCCTGCGTTCCGTTTACCACGGATATGGAGCGACTGCTCGCCGAGCGGGAGCAGATCCAGCCCGTCACCACGCCGGAACTGTTCGAGCGCCTGTGGCGCGGCTCCATGCCGGGACTGATCAGTGGCCAGACGCCGGATCGAAACGTGTTCTACTCCTCCTACCTTTCTACCTACGTGGAGCGGGACGTGCGGGAACTCTCCGGCAACGTGGATGCGCTGAAATTCAACCGCTTCGTCACCGCCGTCGCCGCCCGCTGCTCGCAGCTTTTGAACTACAACGCGCTGGCGGAGGATGCCGACATTGACATCCAAACCTCCAAGGCGTGGATCAACATCCTTGAAACGTTGGGAATCATCTTCCTGCTTCATCCCTACTCGAATAACGTCCTCAAACGCACAATCAAGACGCAGAAGGTATATTTCTATGATACCGGCTTGGTCTGCTACCTAACACGCTGGTCCTCCCCGGAGGTAGCTGAGAGCGGCGCCATGAGCGGCGCGTTGCTGGAAAACTACACCGTGTCGGAGATCATGAAGAGCTATCAAAATGCGGGCTTGGAGCCGTATCTCTACTTCTACCGTGACCGCGACGCCAAGGAAATTGACGTGATCCTCGAGGGCGACGGCAAGCTCTGCCCGCTGGAGATCAAAAAGACCGCCACGCCGGACAAGCGCCTGACCCGCGTGTTCAAAGTGATCGACAAGTCCCCGCTTCAGCTCGGCACCGGCGCTGTCCTCTGTATGGCGGACAAATTCAGCGCCTTTGACAGCAATAATCTGATCGTGCCAATTTGGATGATATAAATCTTGACCCAAGGATAAAAAGAGCCAAAGATGTTAGACGAACGCTAGGTGATTGTATTTGCCTAGCGTTCTTTCTCGATTTTATGTCATAAAGTGTTGATTTTTCTGCGAGACTATGATACACTTACGTATATACGTAAGTATATCAGGAGGGCGTGCTATGCTGAAATACCAGTTCCCCGCGGTAAGAGGAAATCAAGCGGGAAAAGAATACTATATCTGCATGGTTCCTATGGGACTATTGAGCCGAATTTTCTTGGTGGGTGATTCAGATGTGCCGCCGGAGTATCGTGCGCAGCGGAGATTGAATGAAGCCAGGATTCCAGAAATACGGGATTATATCTTGCATAATAGAGATTCCTATGTCTTCTCGGCGTTAGCAGCGTCTGTCGACGGGAATATGGAGTTCGTTTGTTCTGACACCAACGAAAATGTTGGAACACTGAATGTCGATATGGATTCGACATTTCTGATTAATGATGGTCAGCATCGGAGAGCTGCAATTGAGGCGGCCATAGAAGAAGACGAAACACTAAAAGAAGAAACCATTTCAGTCGTTATTTACAAAGATCAAGGACTTCAAAGAAGCCAGCAGATGTTTACTGATCTGAACAAGCACGCTGTGACAACATCAAAATCGCTAAACACTTTATATGAGTCGAAAGATCCGGATGCACTTATAACGAAAAAAGTAGTTAATTCTATTGATTTCCTCAGGAAGTATACTGACAAGGAAAAGGATAATCTCAGCAAATACTCATCCAACATTTTTACGCTGAATACTTTTTATACCGCCCATAAACGCATTTCCAGATTGGTTGGGGATTTCTCAAAAAGCGAAAAACTGATTTGCGCTTTCTGGGAAAGTGTTGTCGCAAATATGCGTGAGTGGAACGAAATGGATCAGGGAGAACTAAGCAAGAAAAGTCTACGAGAAGACTATATCATTACACAAGGTTTGATTATTCTTTCTTTCGGGAGACTTTGTGAATATTTTGCAGAAAACCCACAACAAGACATGAAAAAAAGTCTAAGAGGGCTTAAAAAAATAGATTGGCTGCGAAACAATGAGGCAAGCTGGATGAATCGAGCAATAAAGCCAAACGGAAAGATAAATCGAAATGAACAAGGGATATTTTTAACCTACGTTCAAATCAAGCGCCTCTTAGGGCTGCCTGTACTCGAGGCTGAATTGAAAAAAGAAAAGCAAATGCTTGGGTAAACTCGCTTAGTGAGGAGAAATACAGATGGCGGATAATGCTTCAGAAGCGAAAGTATCTAATGAAACAAAAATAAGCAGTTTCAAGGCGAAACAGAGTATGCCATATGACTTTAAGGTCAAATACGCACATGTGCGCGCCTGGGAATTCTATAATGAGTGTGGTAAAAGAGGACTTGACTGTTATGTTTCCGTAGGCGGTCTTGACAGCATTACCCTGTTTTATTTTCTAAAATCTATCGGGATTCATGTGCCTGCCGTCTCCGTTTCAAGCCTTGAAGATATCAGCATTCAGAAGATACATCGTGAGCTCGGCGTGATTTCGCTTCGGCCTGCTCTGAGAGACGATGGTACACGCTGGACAAAACAAAAGCTCCTTCAGGAATTTGGCTTTCCTGTGCTTTCAAAGGAAATTGCGCGGAAGATAGAACTGTTGCAGAATCCGACGGCAAACAACGCAACTGTCCGGCATGCAATTATGACAGGAGAGACAGGAGCATATGGCGGCTACCAAAAGAATTCAAGAATGAAGCTGGCAAAAAAGTGGCTTGAAAAGTTTGGCGGAATGGAGAACGAAACTGAGGGAGTCAACTATCAGACTGCACCATTTAAAGTATCCGCAAAATGCTGTTACTACTTGAAAGAAAAGCCTTGCTCAGATTGGGCAAAAGAGCATAATAGCGTTCCTTACCTGGGATTGATGGCATCTGAAGGTGGACGCCGCGAAAAGGCTTTAATGCTAAACGGATGCAATTATTTTGGAAAAGATACCATCAGGTCTGCACCGTTTGCCATTTTCAAAAGGCAAGATCTTTTGCAGCTTGCCTTGGATCTCCAAGTTCCTGTTCCTGAAATATACGGACGGATTGAAAAAGATTCTGACGGGAATCTTTTTACAACTGGAGAGCAACGAACCGGGTGCTCCATGTGCGGATTTGGAATTCAGTTGGAAAAGCGGCCGCACAGGTTTGATCGCCTTAGAGAGCGAAACCCTAAAGAGTGGGACTATTGGATGAACAGATGTTGCATTGATGATGAAGGAAACGCCTTCGGATGGGGAAAAGTTTTGGACTACCTTGATATAGGGTGGCGAGACATTCCTGACAAAAAATAATAAGTTGGGAGCGGCGATTATGTACAAGGGAAAATTTGAGGTCTTCGAAAGTATTATTCGAGAAATAATGGTTGTATACAAGCATGATGAGCGCCCGTGGCTTATTGGTTATAGTGGCGGAAAAGACTCTACATTGCTCGTATCCCTTGTATATGAAGCTGTCAAAAGGTTGAAGTCTGCTGACTCGAAACTCACAAAGAAGGTATATGTAATTACTTCAGATACGATGGTCGAAAACCCCATTGTGAAGAAATACATGCACTCGTCTTCAGATAGCATTAATCGTGCTGCGAAGAATGATGGTCTGCCTATCGAAGCGCACATCATTTATCCAGAACCAGAGCAAACATTTTGGAGCCGGATTATCGGGTTGGGGTATCCCACTCCCGAACCCCCGGGATTCAGATGGTGTACAGATCGACTAAAGATAATGCCGATGAACAAGTTTGTTAACGATCGGATCAAGGAAAGCGGTCAGATCGTCATTTTGTTGGGGGTACGGAAAGGAGAAAGTGCTACAAGACTTAAGACGATCACAGCACGGGAGATCGAAGGTAAGCTACTCAACATGCATAACGACATCCCTAATGCGTATGTGTACAATCCCATTACTGAAGTACCAAACGATTTGGTTTGGGAATTTCTGTTGAAGGATGACTGTAAAAGCCCGTGGGGAACAGATATGAAATATCTATTCAATCTGTACCAGGGAGAAAGCATGGGCGAAGAGCAGAGTGTTCTTGGTGAAGTGGATCGGGACAAGATTCCGGTTACCGGCAATTCCCGCTTTGGGTGCTGGTGCTGCACAATGGTCAAAGAGGACAAGTCTTTGCAAAACTTTATAAATAAATCATCCGGTGATGATGTCAGGGTTCTGACGGCGCTCCGCGATTTTCGCAATTGGCTCCTCGAAATGCGTGAAAGCAGGACGTTCCGAGATAGTAAGCGTAGGAACGGTGCGGTATATAAGAAATCCGACGGATCTTTTGGGCTTGGCCCGTTTACGCTCGAAGCGCGTAGAATAATACTTAGACGACTTCTCGAACTTGAAAACGAAACAGGATTGGATCTTATTACAGAAGCGGAATTAAAAGTGATTGACAGAATGTGGGATGAGGAGGGCGACTTATCCTGTAGAAATCTTGTAAATATCTATTATGAAGTCAAGGATAAAAAACTGCCGTGGGATGAATACAAGACGCCGCGGTTTGATGAAGAGTCTATTGGCGTGATAAGGGATGTCGCGGAGAAGTATAATCTGCCATTCGAATTGATTACAAAACTAATTGTTTCTGTAGACAGCAATAAGAATATTACACGGAACAATAAAATGCAGAAGGCATTTGATCAAATCATAGGACAAGGTTGGCTTCACTATGACGCGGTCGAAGGAGTGCTGGAGAATGAAGATTGAAAAAATAGCAATAAAGAACATTGGTCCCTATGTTGGAGACAATCTCTTTGTATTTGATGTACATGACAAAGAGAGAAGGATGGTTTTGATCGGCGGGAAGAACGGCGCCGGCAAAACAACACTTTTTAATGCAATAAAGACTTGTCTTTACGGATGTGTTGCCTATGGATTTGAATCAGCAAGCGCACGATACTATTCAGAAGTTTCGAAACTTCTGAATGAGCAAGAAAAACTTAAAAAAGCAGGATTTGCTCAGATTGTTGTTGAACTTCTTCTTGATGATGGAAAGGATAACCATGTTTACACCTTTGACAGATCATGGCGCATAAGAGAAAAACACATTTCCGAAAAATTCGACTTATATAAGAATGGCGCCATCCTTTCTCAAACAGAGAAGAGTGATTTTGAAAGCTATTTACTGCAAACGCTTCCTCCAAACTTGTTTCGTTTTTACTTTTTCGATGGAGAAAGAATAAGTGACTTTGTTTTCAACAACAACAAGAATTCGGATTTTAAGGAGGCTTTTTTAAAGCTTTGTAATCTTGATACCATGGAAATTATACGGGATAATTTTCGCAGAATATCCCGCGGAAAGGCACGAGATGGCGACAACATTGCCCAGGAATACGAGCACTGTCTTGAAACTGATAACCTACTTGCTGATCGTGTATCTGCAGCGGAAGATGACTATAAGGAGATCGCAAAGGAAATCGCAGAAACAGATGACCAACTTGCTTCATTAGAAAAAGAATATGCAAAAAGCGGAGGCATTTCTAAAAAAGAATGGAGGGGAATGCAGGAACGCATTGCGAAGGAGGAAATGCGCCGAGAAGATCAGAGGAAGTGGCTCAAGGATATTGCTAATAATGTACTGCCGTTTATCATTCTCAGATCTCAAATGGAAGGACTTAAAGATCAAATTGCCTTGGAACACAAGGCACAGGTGGATGCTAATGTTAGAAGTACCATCGGAACCCCTGAGATAAAATCCGTTATTTCAAATGTTCTTTCTTCTGCTGGAATTGAACTGGCTGACGATATTGCCAAAAAGATAATCTATGAGATTTCTGATTATTCAGACGCCACCTCGAAGGTTGTTCCGATTCTAAACCTTTCAGATTTTGATCGCTATGAACTAACCGCAAAAATCAACAGCATGCTTGCGTTTGATGTTAGTCGAATTAGAAACGCGACCGACGATATCGAAGCCTCGTTGAATCACGTTAAACGAATTCGCAAAAAGATGGAACGAAGCAGCATAGAGAATTATGACTTCTATTTGCAGAAAAAGAGTGATTTGAACGCAACGAGGTCAGCGTTGACGCAAAAGCTACTTGAATTGGATCGAGAATTACAAGATTGCCGCGCGAAAAAGGCGGTTTCTGCCGCAAAACTCGCCAAAGCGAAGAGCGATTATGAGGCGCTTTTAAAGAAACGCTCGATCAATGATATTTCTGCGCGAGCATTGCTGGCCTTTGATGAGCTCCAATCCATTCTTTACCAAAGAAGTGTTCAACTCGTAGAAAATGAATTTAGAAAAGACTTTGCTGCTTTGATTAACAAATCTGATCTTATCGATGGGATCTATATTGACGAGAATCTCAATGTTATCCCATACAAGAATGCGTCTTTCTCCGTTTCAGATCTGAAAAAGACCGTCGCAAGAAGTGGAGAAGAATACTTAATTGCCCAAATAGGATTGCATGCTTATGACGTCTATATTGAAAAGAAGGATTCTGCAAGTGCGAAAATAGAGTTGCCTGTTGAAGTCAAAAAGCAGCTTTCCGCAGGAGAAAAGCAGATATTCATTATGGCACTATATCAAGCGCTTTCAAAGCTTAACAAGATTGATGTGCCATATATTGTCGATACCCCATTTGCAAGAATCGACAGAGAACACAGAAGTAAGATCCTGACTCAATTCTTTAAGCGGTTAAATGGCCAGGTCATCATCCTGTCGACTGACGAAGAAATCGTGGATGAATACCAGAATGCGATAGCAGATGTTACCTCAAACACGTTCCTTCTTCAGCATACCGAAAACGGTAATACTGAAGTATTACCTAAAACATACTTCGGGGGCTTATTATGACAAACAAACTACGCACCTCATCCCAGACACAAGAACGTTTTAACTCGCTTACACAATCGCTCGGGCTTCAGCCATTTATTCTTTCAAAGCTCGCAATTGCGCTATCCATACGAAAGGGAAAACTAAGCACCGAAGACTTCAAATCCGATAATGATGGTCTAGAACTAAGTAGGCAGACTATCTTTGGTGATCACGATCTTCTGTTCAAGTCCCTAATTGTTAATAACGCAGAGCGTGCTATCTCAGAAGAAGAATACTTTCCTGCCTATGTAAAAGCACACCTTGACAGAGGCTCAAAGCTCTTATTTGATGAAAAACGCTACAGTAAAGATTTTTATAATCATCTTTGCAATTTGGATGCTAACATATAAGGAGGTTCCCTATGGGTTTTCCTGAAGTTAAAATATCTCTGGACACGTCCAAGGATGATTTGAGAGCAGAACTGTACTCCCCGTGTTTAAAATGGGCTGATCGGTTTGACCGTGGAGTTGGGTTCTTCACATCTGGGTGGCTAAACTATAATCTTGCCGGAATGAGCGATTTTGCTTCACGTGGAGGGAGGATGCGCCTGATCACGAGCCCGATACTGTCTAATGATGATACAGACGCCATAATATGCTCGAATGAACAAGATAACTCATCATATGAACGACTCGAAGCGGCGTTGCTGAATGGAGTAGACACTCTGCAAGCTGAAATGCAAAAGGATATTTTCAATGCCTTTTCATGGATGCTTCATGATGGCATTATCGAACTGAAATTTGCCATTCCATGCAAGAAACTGAATGACGGGGATTTTCATGCAAAATTCGGTATCTTTTATTCTGGCGATGAAGCTCTGTCATATTCGGGATCAATCAATGACAGCAAACATGGATTTCAGAATTTTGAAACGATTATGGTTTTCAAAACCTGGGCTGGCACCAAGGACTACGTTGATGTTGAAAAAGCCAGGTTTGAGCGCATTTGGACATGCCAAGACGATAATTTGAAAATTTATACAATACCGCAGGCAGTGAAAGATAGGATATTTGAATTGCGTACCGCAGACAGGCCATATTCATCTGTAAAGCGCCCTGAAGACAAGTGGGCACACCAGGATAAGGCGGTAGAATGCTTTTTGAAGAACAAGCATGGTATCCTGGCAATGGCGACTGGTACAGGGAAAACCATTACAGCTATCAAAATCATGAATCGCCTCTTCAACGAAGAGAAAATACGTCGTGTGGTTATTACCATGTATGGGAATGACTTGCTCGATCAGTGGGCAACGCAAATGCGAAAGGAGTTCTTAACAAAGCAAATTAACTATCATTATGGGTCGCGAAAAATGATGAATAACTTCATTATGCACCCGGATAATTCACTTTTGCTGGTTTCGAGGGATTCCGGTAATTTAACACGGCTATTAAACCTGCTTGATAGAGCGCCTGGCAACTATGCAAAAGACACGCTTTTTATTTTTGATGAGGTGCATGGTGCCGGATCGTCAACGCTTGTTGAGAATCTTTCAGGCCGCATTTCTCCCTATCAATATCGCTTGGGGTTAAGTGCAACACCTGAACGCGAGTATGACGATGAGGGGAACGATTTTCTTCTCAATGAGATTGGCCCCGTAATCTTTGAGTTCACGCTTCAAGACGCGATCAAGAAAGGCATACTGTGTGAATTTAATTATCTTCCGCTTCCGTACAGATTGAGCGAAGAAGAAAAACAAAAGAAAAAGCGAATCATTGGTGCCTTCAACGCAAAGAAAGAGGCGGGTGAACCTTGCGATGAAAAAGACCTATATACAAGGCTCTCGTTCATTAACAAGACTGCGGTGGATAAGATCCGCCAATTTGACAGGTTTATTGCCTCCCGTAAAGAGCTTCTTGAAAAGTGCATCATCTTCGTACAGTCCATGGAGTATGGTCTTCTGCTTCAAGATGTCCTCTCAAAGTATACAGACCGATATCACACGTATTATGCTGACGATGAAAAGATCAATCTTGAAAACTTTGCGGCAGGCAAAATCTCATGCCTGCTTACCTGTAAGAAGGTTTCGGAGGGTATTGATATCAGCACAGTAACCAACATCTTCCTCTTCGCGCCAGATCGGTCTCGCCTAGTTACAACACAGCGAATTGGACGAGCCCTTCGCTTGGACAAAAACAATCCTGACAAAGTTGCAAATGTAATCGACTTCGTTTTGGAGGACAAGTCCGAAGGCGACACAAATGCTGATACCGAAAGAAAAGAGTGGCTCACTGAATTGGCAAAAACCAGGAGGATCGTAGAAAATGAGAAATAAGATTATCGAAGCTGCGATTGACGCGGTCGTAAATGAATCGGAATACTCCCCTGATTTCAAGGCGGCATTTAAGAAATACGTGAAAAACAAATTCGATGATAATGCCACCGAGAGCGATCTGAAAAGAGTCATTTCGTTGATTGACGATGAGCCGGAGGAGGAATAGTCTTATGAAGATGTCTATCCTTGAAATCGAATACCGGAACGTTCGCAAGATTAATGACTTAAAGATTCCCTTTGTCAACGAAAATGGTGAGATCATAAAAAACAATTTCATCATGATGGCAAACGGAACCGGCAAAACGACCACTATGACGCTATTGAAAGGACTATTTGACGGTACGGCTCCGTCATGGCCTAGTGAAAAAATCAAGTCTTTTGCTCCCACTATGACTGGAGCAGAACATGGCGAGTTTGCCGTGACCGTCAAGTTCGATGAGAAAAGGTATAAGTATGTCCTGTCTTTGGATTATAAAGCAGGCACAGCAGAAATCAGCACAATTACATCTGCTGTTGGTGGACGTGAGAGCGGCCGCCACTTGCCGGAGTCGATCCGTGGTATTTTTTCCCCGGAATTTGTCCGCCGGTTTATCTTTGATGGTGAGCAAGCTGAAAAAACCCTTGATAGCTCTTCCAATGAAGCTGATGAAACAATCAAATACTTGTATCGCCTAGACGAACTGGATGAGATCGTTGCAGCTAACCAAAAGATTCTCACAGACATTCAGAATACTGAAGGCAATAAGGGAAGTGTTAGTTCCATAAAGAATCTGCGCACAAGGCAGAGCAGTGTAAACGATACAATAACACGTCTCAAAGCCCGCAGGGATCGTTTGCGCGTTGACATTAAGGCATTTGAAGACGAAAAGAAAGCGAAGGAAGAGCAGCGCAACAATATCGACAAGAATTACGAACAACTCAACCAAGAAAAGATGGAGATCCTTCGGGATATTGATCAAAATAAAGGAGAGATCAACGCCAGCATTGCTGAAATACTTAGGCTGACTAAATCTCCATATCTGCTCAGTCCTGAATTATGCAGCAGGATGCAAGAACTTGGCAACAGTATGACAAAACTAAAGTTACCTAAATCTAGCTCTAAGGACTTTTTCATTGAATTAGCCAATGCCTCTAAATGCGTTTGCGATCGCTGTATTGGACCGACAGAAAAAGAGGCGATACTAAGAAATGCCGAAAAATACCTAGGTAGTGACCAGCAAGCGGTACTCAACGCTATAAAGAGTAGTCTGATGAGTAGCGAATTTGATACGCGGCTCTCAGACGCCTTTGCGAATCTAGCAAAGCTACGTGAAAAAGGCAATCGTTTGGATACGCTTTTGAATATTAACCAAGAAAAGCTTATTAAGGCCGGAGGCGAAGAGGCTGAGCTGCTTCAGGCAAGAATTAAAGAGCTGATCGAATTGATTAGCGTTTCTAAGGAGCAACTTAGAACGATTGAATCGAAAGACGATTCCGACGAGCAGCTTACTACTGATAATAACCTACACAAAGCTGAACAAGAGTACCAATACTACGAACAGCAAATAGCGAAAGCGACTAGAACCAATGCGGCGCTTCGAAAGAAGATTATCGTGGAGGAACTTGTTCGGGCAATTCGAAATCGTGCGACTTCTGATTTGAAAGCAGAAATAGTCCGCAAAACCAACGAGAAGCTTAAACGGGTCATTACAGATGATTTCATCGAGATTGAGAGTATTGACCGCTATATTAAACTTGATAAACGGGATGGTGCAAGTGAAGGGCAAACGCTTAGTATCGCGTATTGTTTCCTTGGCACGCTGTTCGAGGATTCAGAACTTGAATTCCCGTTTGTAATTGACTCCCCTACGGGAAAAATGGACTTTGCAAAAAGACAGGCTGTTGCAGACATTATTCCGCACGTCTTTAATCAGATGGTTGCGTTTGTCCAGTCTGCGGAAGTTGAACGATTTGCAGATAGGTTTTATGCGAATAAAGATTCCCAGTATATCACAATTATCGCAAGCCCAACCGGTGATAGTGTAGAAGTGCATAAGGGAATAGAATTCTTTGATTCCTATCAGAGAGAGCATAAAGGAGATGAGCAATAATGCGATTTCGGATATCAAAAAACGCTCAGAGTTTCTTCAGTAATATTGTTAACTTTGAAGGCTCCCATGCTGCCGATGATAAAAACAAATTCAGCTATCAATTTGATGTGTATTATTGCTGCGCCTTAATTGGGATGGCTGCCGGACAGATCGATGAAGACGTATCTGACCTCAAGGATATGACCGAAAACTATCCTAAACCCTACGTTGACAGCAAGACGCAAATTGCTGGTCTGCTTGTAGCATCTGAAGCCAAACGACTCGGTATTGACACTCAAAGTCCAAAGCTTGAAGAAGTGATGCTTCAGTATCTGAGTAGTGACGATACGATGCTATCCGAAGAAGGCGTTAAAGTGTTGAACGCATATTCTTTGAAAGGGTTCCACTTGATCAGAGAGTTCCCTCTGAGTGATAAGCCAACATCTCGAGAAGAGTTTCTAGAAGCCTTCTATACTGCCCTACAGTATTACGCCAGTTGATTAAAGGAGACTATAACGATGAGAGATATTATTACTCCGACTTATACTACATTAGGAATGGTCTTTGAAAAGAATTTTTTATTTGAGGTTCCCAAATATCAACGATACTATTCTTGGGAAGATGAGCAGGTCGATGACTACATAAAGGACATAAAAAGCCTCTATTCTCACGCATCAGAACAAGAAGTGGAGCACTTCTTTGGTGGAATTGTCGTCGTTGAAAAAACTATAGCGGGCTCGAATAGGCAGCAGAGGGAATTAATCGATGGTCAGCAGAGAATTACAACAACAATTCTTCTGATAATATCATTGATTCGCAAATATGAAGCACTAAAAAACGAAGGCAATAAAACTCTTGTCAATAGTAGAATTGAAAAGCTAAAGACGAAGTATTTATGGTATGACGATGAGATAAATCGCCAACCGCAAAAGGTACCTAAACTCGTATTATCTAAAGCCGATCGACAGTATTTTGAAAATCTTGTTAGTGGTGTTCCCTGCACAGAAAGTCGTGATTCTCACAAGCGGATCCATAAGGCATTTAAAAAGATTGAAAGATTCGTTGATTCATGTATTGCTTCTGCAGAAGATCTTGACAAACAAATAGATGTGTTAGCAACAATTGAGGACATTATTCACAATAATTGTACTATCATTTTTATCGATGCAAAGACAAGAGACTCTGCATACAAACTCTTCCAAGTGCTTAATGATAGAGGCGCAGGATTGACGGAAGGCGACCTATTGAAATCAAAGACTTTGGAGGTCCTTGAAAAGCATTTTTCTATCAAACAGGCATCTATAGAAACTGCATGGGATGAAATACTGCAAGATGAACCAAAACAGGTTGAGCAGTTTCTTAGGTATTATTATGCATCGGTTTGTGGCAACCGTGTAGGAAGAACTACCCTTTATGATGATTTCTTAAAACGTTTTTTCCCTTCTATTGTTGAACTGAGCGATATTACAGATGAAGGCGATGCTACAGTAGTAGTGGACAGTGTCAATGAAATTCTACGAGAGATGAGAATTTATAGAAAGATTTCATCGGGAGAATGGCCATATGAGGCAGCGCAGCCAGTGACGGAATGGGATAGGAAAAGACTTGATGTATTGGTCAACTTCTTGGATTTTGATATTGTATATCCGCTCTTGTTAGCAGCAACACAGTTAAAGCAAAAGACATTTGCTGAGCTTGTACACATGCTCGAGAAGTTTATGTTTAGATATAAAAGTGTGTGCAATCTTGGACATCAGAAACTTAGTGATCTGTATATGCAGGAAGCTGTTAAAATTCGAAATGATCCAACTGCATATTCACTTGGGGGATTAAAAACAGTCCTAAAGAGGTTTATGACGACTGAATGCACAAATGAGGTCTTTACTGCTGGACTGTCAAATATGAGATACCGAACGACCGGAAGCAACAAACAGCTCCGTTACTTCTTTAGTACGCTGAATGAGTATATCGAATGGTATCGAGACGGCGCAAACGGTAAACCTCAAGCTAACACATCTATCGTGATTAATTATGACAATGTAACAATTGAGCATATCTGTTCTCAATCTGATGACGCTACACAGGCGGGATTTACAGAAGAGACAAAACATAATATTTCTAATCTTACCATCCTTACTGCAGTAGAGAACAACGATAAGGTGAGAAATAAAAAATATGTAGAGAAGCAACCTATATATGTTGACTCAAGCTACGTAATAAACAGATACTTTTCTGATGTTGCAACATGGGATCAAGCTGAATCAGAGAAATGGCTCAGCTATATCAAAGATGCCGCATGTAAAATATTTGTTGTATAATTTTCTCTGGACTTCCGGTCTCCTTTGTGGTATGTGTTTGTGCTGCAAAGGAGGTGCGGAAATGGCACGGATAAGCATTGAGGAACTGTACCGCGGCGAGGGCGGCGGTGCGAAGTACGGCGTCGGCGGGATCATGGGGGCCGTTATGCAGGAAATCATGATCCACGGCGTACCAAAGGAATACGACGATCGGACGTATATCGAGCTGCTGATCATCAAGCACACGCTGAAGGCGGCGGAGCAAATGAAAACCGAGGGCGACTTTGTGTCGGGGATGACCGACGCGGAGCCGCCCTCTTGCTATGCGGAGGTATGAGATGAAAATCCTGGAAGAACTGTGGTACGGCAACGTGACGCCCGGTGAGCGGGGCGTGGAGAAGGACGGCCGCCTGTGGAACCTGGGCAGGCTGATCCTGCAGAACGAAGAGGAGCTGGCGCCGCTGCTCTCGGAGAAAGCGAAGGAGGTGCTGGAAAAGCTGCGGGACAATCAGTCAGAGCTGAACGATCTGGGCGAGTGCGAGGTGTTCGTCTGCGGATTCCGCCTTGGAGCCAGGATCATGCTGGAAGTGCTGGACGGCAGCGACAAGTGGGGCGAATTTGAAGAATAAGCAGTGTCCCAAGAGTTCGACTCCGTACCAATCCGCCATTAAAGCAAACCTATCGACCGACAGAAAAGAGGTTTGCCCCAAAATGTAGGGCAAACCTCGGAAAACACAGGAGCGCGGCTTCAAGCCAAAGATGAAAATACCGCCTGCGGTGCAGATGACCGCAGGCGGTATGCTGATCTTTTTTATTATATCAAAGAAACGTCGCCATGTAAAGCGGCAGACGTCAGACGCCGTCTTTCTGCATCACATCTTTAAAATCGGGCTTCAGAGTGGTCGATCGGCTCCTTCAGGGCCCTTTTTTATGTCCAGGGGCAGAATGTAAACGCCGGTGTGTTTTTTGCGTTTCTTTACAGCCGGGAGAACAAGAACCGAAGCAATGTTTTCCACCTTGAATTCTGTAGAAAGCGCAGTTTTGAGGCAGAAATCAGTGAAATACTTCAAAGGCAGTCGAAAGAATAATTACCTCAAAGGCTTGATTATTCTCACCATATATGATATAATTGACGAGAATAAAGACGGGGGTGAGTAAAATGCGGAGATTTGATTATAGCTTTCTGAAAGAAAAGGCCTGGGACAATGAGATTGTAGGATATCTTTCCCAGATCCATGAGCTGAAGGGAAAGCAGATGTTATACCTGCGTCAAAAACCAGCCGATGTTGAGAAGCTGGTTGAAATTGCAAAGATTCAGAGTACAGAATCCTCCAACGAGATTGAGGGAATCCGCACGACGGATACGCGCCTGCGGCAGCTCATGAGCGAGAAGACGACGCCGTGCACCCGCGACGAGAAAGAAATCGCAGGCTACCGTGACGCGCTGAACACGGTACATGAGAACTTTGAGTATATCCTGCTGACGCCCAACTATATCCTTCAGCTTCACAAGATCATGTTCGCTCACACCGACAGCGCCTTCGGCGGTTCCTTCAAGAACGTGCAGAACTATATCAGCGTAACAACGGCAGACGGAAGGACCTATGCGCTGTTTACGCCTCTGGCACCGTATGAAACGCAGGAGGCGATGCGCGAGCTGTGCGATGCGTACAACTTTGCCGTCGGTGAAGGTAAGGTGGACCCACTGCTGATCATCCCGTGCTTTATCCACGATTTCCTCTGCATTCATCCGTTCATTGACGGAAACGGCAGAATGTCGCGTCTGTTGACAACGCTGCTGCTCTATCGCTGCGGGTATGAAATTGGCAAATATATTTCTCTGGAAACCAAGATCGCACGGACGAAGGTGAGCTATTATGACGCCCTGGAAGCCTTGCAGACCGGCTGGCACGAGGGTAAGGACGATCCAACTGCGTTTATCAAATATCAGCTTGGTACGGTCATCGCGGCATACCGTGATTTTGAAGAACGGATGGAGCTCGTTGCCGTTTCTCCGCTTGATACCGTGCGCAACGCCGTAAAAACGAGAATTGGAAAGTTCACGAAATCCGAAATCGCCGAGCTTGTCACTTCCATGAGCGCCACGTCGGTTGAACGCCATCTCCGGGCGCTCTGCGCCAGCGGCGAGATCGAAAAGCGCGGCGGTGGACGATCCACTTACTATATCCGAAAGACAATCTAATCCATCATTGGTTTTCCATCACGCTGTACCGCCAAGACAAAATCACGAAAAAGCAAGTTGACAAGTGCCAAATCAGCACGAAAAGGCAAGAAACACTATCTTTAAGCGAGGTCGTCCCTACATTTTAGGGATGACCTCACAGCAGATGACCAGCCTCAGGCAGCGAAAAAACTGCGGGACAATAGACAAAGAAATGGAGTTTGTAAGCCCTCGCGACGATTGACGTCATGAGGGATTCATTGCGTAAGAAGCTATTTCCTTATGGCAGCATAATACTGCTCAAACGGTATCTCTTCAGCGATGGCCTTGTCCCGAAGCTCAGAAGCAAAGCGCGACCATTCCTCAAATTCGGAAACGGTCATTTTCTTTTTCATATATCTGGCGTAGTGCGCTTTATATGCGCGGTTATAGGTTTGCCATACGGGATCGGTTTTGCATTTGTCATCGTAGCGTTTTCTGGCGCCAACATCGCGGCAAGTTTTGTCCGGTTCGTCCGGCAATGGGGTGTCACAGTAGCTGTAGTACTTTCCTCCACGGATCAAAAAGAATCTGCCGCATTGCTTGCATTGGTTGGGGAGGTAGTTGTGCTTGATCCCATTGAAGAGGTCAAAGAATAGGAAGGATTGCAAATCAGTAAAGGAGATTTCTTCACAGAGGATCGGCTGGCGCCTTTCATCCTTCAAAACCTTGTAACCAAAGGACTGCATTTGACAGATTGTTTTTCGGAAGCCCTGACCTTCAGATTTGTTGAACTCCTCAAAACATTGCGCCACATCGTTCGCGCTGGGAAAAGAATTGTTTCTGTGCAAATACTCTGCAACAAACGGCTTGAATACAGTGTGTACCGCTATATATGATTTTAGAAAATCAATATAACCGTCAAAGAAAGCGGTAATATCATTGTTAAATTCCAGGAGCGATTGCAGCATGTCTGCATCATATTCCTTCATGTGTTCCGGATCATCCGGGATAAAGCTGGTACGTCGGATAAAGAAATTCCCGTTGTCCATTTGATCTCCGAAGCCGACAGAAGTAATCGTATCCCAGGTGATCGGAGAATCATCTCTGGGGTCACGCCCGTCATAAAAGAAGAGTGTGTGTTCGTTCAGCAGATCGTCAAAGGTCTTGAGGGGAAAATGAATAATCTGATTGTAAGGAGGCAGCTTCTCAAGTAAAGCATTCAGCTTTGTAAAGATGCGAATGGCGGCATATACATAATCATTGTAGCGCGTGTATTCTTCGAAGTCCATTCCATTAGAGAGGATCAATTTCCGCTTCAACGAATTCAGGTCATAGAACAGGTTGCCGGTCGTCTCAGGGTTCTCCAGTTCATCAGTGTCCATATCTTCATAAAGATCGTTTGCGTTTAGGTACGCTGTCAGGATTTCATTGGCAGCGTATTTATATTTTTCATTGATATAAACGTCGCTCATCCAAAAGCAAGCACGAAAAGAAAACATGACGCCCTCCAAAAAAGTTTAGAATAATAGATAATGCGCGTGCAGAAATAGAGAATGTACTTTAATTATACAACATCTATTGCAAAAGCACAAGAGATAAGTTAAAATAGATAATGTGATCACAAGATGAATTATCTACCGCAAATGAAAGGACTGTTCAGATGAAGGAATCATCCTACAAATCCTACGATGAGCTGCCGCTGTTCCTCAACGCGGAAACAACGGCCAAGCTGCTGGGGATCTCCATCTCCGGGATGTACGAGCTGATGCACGAGAAGGGCTTTCCGGTTCTGAAAATCGGATCCCGTCTCGTTGTGCCGAGGGACAATCTCCTCGCTTGGGTGGAGCAGAACGTTGGAAAGTGAGGGAACCCATGAGCGACTACTATCCTTACCCCAAGCGCGATCCGATCAAAAACTATTTCCCGCTGCCCAACGAAATCTTTCTGCTGGGCCTCACGCCGGGCGAGTTGGAGGTGTACAGTTACCTGATGCGCTGCGAGGATCGCAAGACGCATCAGTGCCACCCCAGCTACAGGACCATCGGCAAGGCTGTTCACCTCTCGCCGAACACGGTGGCGAAGCACGTGAACGGTCTGCGGGAAAAGCGGCTGATTACGACGGAGAATACCGAGATCGTCACCAGGCACGGCGAGAAGCGAAACGGGACTCTCCTCTATACGATCCGTCCGGTGGAGGAAGCGTTGAGGCACTTCTACGAGCAGCAGATGCATCAGCTCGAAGCAGTCAAAGACCAGGAGAAGACCCAACGAAAGCTCGCCGAGCTCGACCGCAAACGGGAACGAGCGGGCTAGGGTCGAAAATCAAGCAGGTGAAAGAGGCGGTGCCGTAAACCGGCACCGGCCTCGGTTCACAGCGGACGGCAACGCCGACCGCACAAGGCTTTTCGGCACTTCCGCACACGAAGTATTTACGGTGCCGTATTTGCGGGGGTGACGCCGCAGTACGGTGCCGAAAACGCCGGAATCGCCCGTGAATCAAGGAAAAACACGGCGCCATATACCGACGCTTACCATCTTTTTCGAAGACAAAGCGATTCTCGCTGGATATTCCGAAAGCGTTGTGGTATGTGTTTGTGTTGCGAAAAGAGGTGAAACGCTATGGCAAGAAAAAGACCGGACGGCGACGGGCTTGTTCGCAAAAGAAAAGACGGACGATGGGAAGGCCGCATCGTCATCGGACACAAGGAGAATGGCGCGCCGATCTACAAATCCGTCTTCGCCAAAACGCAAAAAGAATTGATGCCGAAGCTCCACGGTGCCATCGACTGCTACCGCGACGCGGATCTGAGCGAGCAGGGCAACATGACGCTGAGCGATTGGATCGAGCAGTGGCTCACAAGCTACGCCGAACCGACGCTGCGCGAGAGTACCGTCCGCGGGTATCGCAGCGACGTAGGTCATCACATCAAGCCTGTGCTGGGCAACAAGATGCTGCGCTCCATCACGCAGCGGGACGTGCAGAAATTCTACAACGCGCTGGGTCGGAAGACGTACAAAGCAAGCGACGGAAGCGAGCGACGTCTTGCCGACGCTACCGTGCGCGGCGTTCACATGCTGCTCCACGAGATCATGGAGGCGGCGGTGCGCTCCCGGCTCATCGTGCAGAATCCGACGGATGGTACGGTGATCCCCAAGCTCAATAAACTGCCCATGAAAATTCTCAACGAAGAGCAGCTCGACCGATTCATGGAAGCGATTCGCAACGAGCCGCTGTGGTACGACTTCTTCTACACGGAGATCACCACCGGCATGCGCCGCGGTGAGATCTGCGGGCTCAAGTGGTGCGACCTTGACGAGGAAAGCGGAACGCTGAAGATATGCCGCTCTATCCACGCAGTCCCCGGCGGCGCGCTTGAGGTGGGCAATCCGAAAACCGAAAAAGGAACGCGCACGATCCTGCTGCCGCCCAGTACGCTCCACGTGCTGAAGGAGCGGCGCAAGACGGCGCTGACCGAATGGATCTTCCCCAGTCTTCTGGAGCCGGAGAAACCGACGGCGCCCAGCGCGGCGTATCATCGGCTGAAGGTGATCCTCAAAGACGCAGGCCTGCCGGACATTCGCTTCCACGATCTGCGCCACACCTTCGCCACCCACGCCATGCGCAGCGGCGTGGACGCCAAGACGCTATCGGGCATCCTCGGTCACACCAACGCCAGCTTCACGCTGGACACCTACACCCACGTCACCACGGACATGCAGAAGAACGCCTCGGTCATCGTGGGCAATTTCATGGAAGAACTAATGGGAGCCGTGCAATCATATGATCGCGAAGATTGACGCCGGATGGCGCTTTCAGTGCAAGGCGGAGGAAGGAGGCTGGCTTGCCGCCCGGCGACCGACGACAACGCAGCAATGGAAGTGCCAGACAAGTCAAGAACGTGAAAATATGGTTGTACGGCTCCCAAGGGAAAGGAGTTGAAACCGTGGCAAGAAAACGAAAGCAGGGAGAAGGAACATTAAGGCTCCGCAAGGATGGTCGCTGGGAAGGCCGCATCGTTGTCGGCTACGATGAGAAAGGTGCGCCCATCACGAAAAGCGTCACCGCAGTGTCCAAGGCGGTCTGCCAGGAGAAGCTGGAAGAACTCAAAGTAAAATGCGGCGTCGTCACCGGCAGAGCGAAGCCGGACATGCCCTTCGGCGAGTGGATGGACCTGTGGTATCAGACCTGGTTCAAGCCCGGCCTGCGGATCACGACACAGCAGTGCTACGAGGATCGGATCTACAATCATATCATCCCGCACGTCGGTGAGATCCCGCTCTGCAAGCTGACGCAGAGCGACCTCCAGCAGTTCTACGCGGAGCTGAAACGGAACGGGCGGCGCATCCGTCGCGATCTCTACGGTCCCGGCCTGTCCGACCGCATGGTGCGCTCCTGTCACACCACCTGCCGGATCGCACTGGAAAAGGCAAAAACCGAAGGGCTGATCCGTGTCAACCCTGCTGTTGGCTGTAAATTGCCGCCCAAGAAAGCGGGCGAGATGAAGATCCTCACCCACGAGGAGATGCAGCGGTTTCTGATCCAGGCGAAGGAGGACGGTTTCTACGAGATGATGCTGCTGGAGTTGGCGACCGGCATGCGGCGGGGCGAGATCTGCGCGCTGCAGTGGGACGATCTGAATCTGCGCACCGGTGAGCTCCATATCCAGCGGCAGGTGATCCACGTGGCTGGCGCTCTGCACGAGTCAGCGCCGAAAACGAAAAGCTCCGACCGGGTCGTGATCCTGCCTCCGGCGGTGCTGGCCGTGCTGCGGGAGCTGAAGGAGCGGACGGACTCACGTTGGATGTTCCCCTCGCCTGTAAAAGAAGACGCTCCGCTGGATCCGCAGAGCGTCTATCGAAAGATGAAAAAAGTATTGGTGCGGGCGCAATGCAAGGACATCCGCTTCCACGACCTACGGCATACTTTTGCCACCACCGCGCTGGAGCACGGCATGGACGTGAAAACACTCTCCGCGATTATCGGTCACATTTCGTCGGCTACGACGATTGACATTTACAGCCACATCACCGGCGCCATGCAGCAGCAGGCCGCGCAGAAGATCGAGCGCGGGATCGGCCACAGCGAGGCGTATGAGCCCCACGAAACGCTGGACGACCAACTTCCCGCCGAGGACGGAAAACCGCCTGTACGCCCACCGTTCGCCCCGTACAAGGGCAAGGTGCGCAAGCCCGGCACCGGAGGGATCTACGAGCTCAACGACCACCTTTTCGAAGGCCGTTATTCGCCCACCAATGCCCAAGGTAAGCGCGAGGTGCACACGGTCTATGCCAAAACGAAGGAAGAGTGCGAAGCGCTGTTAGAGCAGATGATCACTGAGGTGCGGGAGCGAATTACTGAGGAAAAGCGGCAGATAAAGGAAGTATCAGGCATACCAAAAACTGCGATGGAGCAATCAAAGAAAAACACTTTCACGCACTTTTGAGGGTCAATCCAAAATTCTGTGTAAACTTCAAACAGTGCTGTAAAACAGGGCAAAAATATATGGTTTGGCAGGGCGGTATTGGCCGCCTGCCTTTCCAACAATATAAGCGGAAGACGGAACGCATGTCAAGGGCGGCGGCCTGAGCCGCCGTGCATTTACCCTTGACGTGCGGGCCGGTTTCTGCTATTCGGGGATCCTGTCTTCGAAGAAGATGACCAACTGTGCGTAGATCATACTCCAATCCTGGCGCCTGCCGGTCCATTTCTTCGTAATGTCCATCGTGGCCAGATACAGCATCTTGAAGAGGCTGTCGTCTGTAGGAAAGACAGCTTTGGATTTGGTCACCTTTCGGAGCTGCCGGTTAAAGCCCTCAATGGTGTTGGTGGTATAGATCAGCCTCCGAACCTCCTGTGGATACTTGAAGTAGGTGCTGAGGTTTGGCCAATTCTCCCGCCAGGACTGAGAAATCTTTGGATATTTCTTATCCCAGCGCTCGGCAAAAGCGTCCAGAGCATCCAGGGCCGTCTGCTCGTCTACTGCGGCATAGACTGCCTTCAAATCTGCCATAAGAGCTTTCAGATCCTTGTAGGAGACATATTTGCTGGAATTGCGCAGCTGGTGAATGATGCAGTTCTGAATCTCCGTTTTGGGAAAAACGGCCTCAATCGCTGCAGAAAATCCGGTCAAGTTGTCCGTGCAGGCGATAAAGATGTCCTGTACGCCCCGGTTTCTCAGACTGTTCAGGACAGAGGCCCAGAATTTGGCACTCTCGTTTTCACCGACCCACATACCGAGAAAATCCTTTTTGCCGTCCAGATTGATCCCTATGGCTATGTACACCGCTTTCTTTACAATCTGGCCTTCGCTGCGGACATGGTAGTGAATGGCGTCCAGGAATACCACTGCGTAGATGCTCTCTAATGGCCGCTGTTGCCATTCTTTCGCTATGGGCAGGATCTTGTCCGTGATCCGGCTCACCGTGGTATCTGAGACCTCTATGCCGTAGATATCCCGGATATGGGTCTCAATGTCGCCGGTGGTCATTCCCTTGGCGTACATCGACAGGATCTTTTCCTCTATGTCCTGGCTGATGCTGGTCTGATTCTTCTTCAGGAGCTGCGGCTCAAATTCTCCCTTACGGTCCCGCGGGACGGAAACCTCCACATCTCCGAAGCTTGTGCGCAGTGTTTTGCTGCTGTGGCCGTTCCGGCTGTTGTCCGTGTCCTTGTTCTTGTAGTCGTACTTGCTGTAGCCCAGCTCGTCATCCAGTTCGGCGTCCAGCCCATTCTCCATAAACTCAGCTATAGTTTCCTTGAATAGATTTTGGATGTCCGCCATGCTGCTGATGTTGCCCGCCTGCAGGAGTTCCCGGATCTTTGCTCTCCGGGCCTGCTCTTCCGGGCTGCGATTCTTTCTGCTGCTCATAAGTAAAACCTCCCATGTGGTGCTCCTATTCTACACCACATCGGAGATTTACACAAATTTTGGGATGGTCTCACTTTTGATTGCGCTGTTCTATTGAATCCCTATGGTGCTATTGGAGTCGATTACACCATTGGTCAATAATATAATCAATTAGCATCCTTATTTTTGAAGTATTATAGTCATCGGTTTTTAGATTTGCTTTTAAGAATGCTCGTGTGTAATCATCCTTTCGCTGTAATACACCCTGATATTTTTTCAGTTTTTCTGAGTAACTCGTCCATCGAATGACTGGAGGAAAATCAACAGAGGCAAAGTCCAAAAAACATTCAATTGCGGCCGCAGTCCCATTTATATCTTCATAAGAGTTTCCTTGAGGCCCAATAGTTTCGAAATTCTCAAATTCTGGCATGTTTGGCAGTTTAACTATTAATAGGTTCGGCTGTTTGCGGATCGATTTCAGCTTCTCATATTTTTCGTTTCCAGCACTATCATTATCGAAAATAGCGATAACATTGTTAAGAACTCCGATTTTGGATAATCCACAACAGAAATTATACAGATTTCCAGTTCCCGTAAATGGGTAATTATCCGTCATATCAATGAATGAAAAGAAGTCGCTAATATCTGGGTATAATTCAGCAATTGCCTTTTGTAGAATGCTTGAATCTGTTGATCCTTCTGTTACAATCAGTATTTTTTTGCCTTCGCCTAAAGACTTAACGATTTCGTTTTTTGTAGTCCAGCCTGCCTCTACCAAGTCTGCATAAGCCCAATAAACATCTAAATCACAACTGCTCGGGTTTTCAGCCAGCAGCCGAAGAATAATATATGGATCCATGTTCTCAAAAAAACACTCAAGATCGGAATTAACAGTTGTCCGATCTTCTCCCACGGTGTGACACAGTCGTGAATAGATCTCTTTCTCTGGAATGATACATCTTCTGACAAATTCGCCAAGATCATAGCCGAATTCATCGAATTCGTATGCAAAATCAGGAGTGCTTATCTTTGCTACATCAATTTCTTTTAATAGTGTAGCAAAGATTTTAAAAGGCAACGCTACTTCTATGCTATGCAACTCAGCTTCGCGTACCAACTCATTATACAAGGACTCAACATTAGCAAGCGTATAGCCCAACAAATCAAGCCGCTTTTTTATAGAAGAAAGCGGGCGTGACAAGCCTTCTTTGTATTCGACTATTACTCGATCTTCGGGGTCTTCCGCATCAATATCATTAGCATAGAAATATGGAACTTGTTTAATATCGTCTTCCTTAAATAGCACAGAATGATCAGAGAATATATTGTTTTTTCCCCAATCAATCTCCATTTTTCCTACGCCGAGGCAGATCATCGTTCCCATGAGTAATCCTCCGGTATAGTATTGTGATGAATTGTATCATCCTCTTGAGTTAATAAAGAGTGAAATTATTTTAACTTAAATTTTTTCGAGCATTTTCAAGCTCATTCCTATCAATCGAAATCATCTTTACAAATGGGCGACCATATTCAGCATAATAGACAATCATGTTTGATAAAAAGCTGGCTTTACAATTAATTGCCTCGCGTTTCATTTCCAAGTCATTTGTCGCATTTTCTAACCATTGTTTCATTATGCTCTTCGGGAGCTGAAATAGATAAGAGCAATCCCCGGATTCTAAAACCCATGGACGATCTGGAGTAGACCAATGCAAAGAGTAAAGCTCGCCAAACTGGTTTTGCTCGCCTGACTCACGATATAAAAATAATAATTGCCCAGATCCAGTTATAGCAACGGCCATATGTTGGCCTATCTCGTTGGCAAAATTGATGATTTGTTCTTCTGTAATATCTTCGGGGTTATCGTATTGTTTTGCATATTTGCGTCCAACATAAGAAAACTGTGCTGTCCGAAGCATATTACGAAAATCTCCCCAAAATGGCAAACGTTCAAATGAAATCAATGGGATACGATAAGTTGCTGCGAACTTTTGTGCTTGATCCGTGAAACCGTTCATGGCGGCAATTGCAACTTGATAGGTATATCTTTCATAATCGTATAGAACGCCCTGCCGGTTTTGACGGCGCCTGATTAGAAGTTCATTTCTATCCACAATATCAAAGTGGTTAACATCTTCCCGCAGCCCTAACACACTTCGAACAGTATTGATGCCGATTCTGGTTTGATAATCTTTACATTCGATCAGAAGCCTAGTTGGAGAATAAAACGGAGTCTGTACAGGTGGATCTAATAGAACATCAGCGTTATGCGCCTCTCCTAAACCTTGCAACATTTGCCCAGGTGCACCATCGAAAACATAAATGCCATCAGATGCCACTTCTGAAAAACCAATATTGATCAAAAGGTGTTTGACAAATAACTCGAATGCTTTGCCTGCTTTCATTATCGTCCCTCCTTGGTTTTTAAAGCTTTTTACCCTGATTATAGAACAAGAAAGCCGCAGAGAAGCAATCCCTGCGGCTTTTCTGCGGTAAAAACCGCCATTTTGGTCCGAGTGACAGGGTTCGAACCTGCGGCCTGATGGTCCCAAACCACCCGCGCTACCAACTGCGCCACACCCGGTTATATTTATATTTTAGTTTGCTTCCTGCTTATTAGCTTTCTGATATTGATCCGCGGCGCTTCCCTCAGAAACATAGTCGCGGCTCTTCGTTTGGTGCGCTCGCTCCGCTCCTTGTTTCTTCACCTCGGAGCAATGCCTCTATCCGCCCCCGGCGGCGGCATTCCTCCTCGCCCAACTGCGCCACACCCGGTTATATTTATTTTTTAGTCAGTTTCCTGCTTATTGGCTTTCTGCTATCCGTCCGCGGCGCTTCCCTCAGAAACATAGTCGCATAATACAGGGGTCCCAAAAAGGCTTGCCTTTTTGGGGAGAGGACGAGGCGCGCAATGAATGAGTTTTCGTCAAAGGCGGAAACGAATGATATGGAGCTGCCGAGGACGATGGTGCGCTCGCTCCGCTCCTTGTTTCTTCACCTCGGAGCAATGCCTTCTTCCGCCCCGGCGGCATTCCTCCTCGCCCAACTGCGCCTGAATCACTCGTGATATTTTACCTTTTTTAGCTTCGTTTGTCAATATAACCGCTTGCCGTCGGGTTCATTTTCGGCAAATGTTGCCGTTCGTTCCATAAAATATGCCTTTCATACCGCTCTTATTTATTTTTTAGAAAAGCGTGCTATAATTTAGCTCATATGAAAGGAGAATGACAATGAACGAAAAAATCGCAAAAATATTTGCAGCGGTGTGCGTCGTGTGTGCGATGATTGCCATGGCAGCTTGTAACTCCGGCGGCTCCGATCTGCCCGCCGACGAACCTGACAGCGCACAAAGTTCGGAATATGTCGGCGAAATTTCCGAAAGCAATTCGGTCAGCAACGCACAAACTACTGTAAACGATACAACGCAAAAGGCAAATGCGGCAACCGTCAAAAACACAGTCGACGACCGCGCGCTGTACGAAGCCTTTCTTAAAACCAAGTCGTGGCAGACCTCCGTTTCACGCCGCGTCGAAACCGCGAGCGAATATGAGTATGACTACAACAACTTCAAGTGCGGAAAATATTACTATGACCTCGACGGCGACGGCAGGCTTGAGCTGTTCATTTGCCTGAGCTATCAACGGGGCGAGCTTCAGTACAGCTTTCCGTACATTCTCGACATAAAGGGAACTACGGTCTTTTGCGCATATGAATTTCAATCCACCTGCCCGGTAAGATATTCCAATCACATAACTCTTCTTCAAGGCACTGATAAAAACTACTATTTCATCATCGACTCGAACGACGGCGGAATATACGATGCGGCGGGAAAATACCGTTACTGTGATGGCAAGCTTATACATATAGACAGCGTACACGCCTATAACACCACCGGCTCCCTCGAATCGGGTTATCCCGCCGTATATTATGTCAGCGGCGGCGCAGACCTGTATTTGAACAATGTCATTAAGGACTGGAAATCAGGCAGCGGAGACGCGGTCGAAAGCGTTGACGAAAACACATATGAGACCTGCAAAGATGCCCTCTATAAAGGAACCGAAATAGTATACTACTACAGTTAATATTTTTCCGTAACCTGACAAGCGGGCGGTGAATACTCTGTAATATGACTTTTCGGGAGGCGTATTATGGGTAGCATAAAATATTTTCTCGGGTGCAGCTCGCCCGAGGGGTTTCACTCATTTTTCGGCGAGCTTTGTCCGACTCATTCGGGCGGGTATACATATATAATAAAGGGCGGTCCGGGCACGGGCAAATCAAGCCTGATGAAACGGATAAACTCCGCCCTGACAGACGCGGGGATAGAGACGGAGCTGATATATTGCTCATCCGACCCAGCTTCGCTCGACGGCGTATACGCGCCCGCGCTCAACTGCTGGATAGCGGACGGCACTTCTCCGCACACGCTCGAGCCGAAATATCCGGGCGCCGCGCAGGAGACAGTTGACCTTGGCAGGTTCTGGAATAAAAATATTCTGCGTTCGCGCGCGGATGAGGTCATCGCGCTGACCGACGAAAACGCCGTGTGCCACCGCAGATGCAGGCGCTTTCTCGAAGCCTCCGCTCTGCTGCGCGAGGATATATTGCGCCTGACGCTCGGCTGCACGGACACGGCAAAAATCAAGCGCGCGGCTTCGCGCATTGCGTCGCGCGAGTTCGGCAGGCCGACCGGGCGCATCGGCGAAGAGAATCACAGAATGATATCCGCCGTCACTCCGGACGGGATAACTTTCTTCGGTGAGACCGTAAGACAACTCTGCGAGCGCATATATATCATCGAGGACGACAACATCGCGAGCTCCGCAGCCCTGCTGTCACTGCTTCGCGGATACGCCCTCTCCGGCGGTCATGACATAATCACGAGCCCGTCTCCCCTTTCACCGGACGGCGAGCCCGAGCATCTGCTCATCCCCGACCTGTCGCTCGGCTTCGTGACCTCAAACAGGCTGCATCCTGCGGAGTTTGACGGCGCGGTGAAGATAAACTCCTCACGCTTCACCGACCGCGCCGCGCTGAGCCGGCATATGTCGCGGCTGAACTTCACAAAAAAAGCCTACGGCGAGTTTATCGGCGAGGCCGTAAATTCCCTCGCGAGCGCAAAGAGTATACACGACGACCTCGAGAGCATATATATCTCCGCCATGGACTTTTCGCACATGGATGAGCTCGCGAAAAGCATTGCGGAGGATATGTTGAAGAGAAAAATATAAAAAAACGGGCGTCCGCATAACGGACGCCCGCGTCAACTCTGGAGAAAATTATTCGCCGACAACGTTGACAGCTCTGAGCTTGCTGGAATCCTTGGGATCCGGCTCGACCTCGAAGGTGACCTTTTGACCCTCGGTGAGAGTTCTGTAGCCGTCTGCAACGATAGCGGAGAAATGTACGAAAACATCGTCGCCGCCCTCATCGTTAGCGATGAAGCCAAAACCTTTTTCTGCGTTGAACCATTTGACTGTACCCTTCATTGTGGTACCTCCGTGAAAAAATTTGCATTCTATATTATATGTTGTGCAATGGACTCACACATTTTTGTGAACCATCAAACGGTCAATGGCTTACAAAAACATGCGAGTCCACAGAAACATTTGTCAGAATACGCATTAATTATATATTCACATTGCGCTTTTGTCAAGAGCGATTTTGTCGAATAAAAAGAATAATAGATAAAAATTTATAAATTTTTAATTGACATTTCCTCTTTTGCGGAGTATGATAAATGCATATCCATTGGGGAGTAGCTATGGGCAAAAGCCCATCTCGCTGTCACCAACCGTCGTGCAGGTCGCGATAACCGACCGAGCCCGGCTGGCAGCAGACATATGCGTTGAATGCGTTTGAGGCAAGACCTTTGGCAGACATGGTCTGTCGAAGGTCTTTTTTGTTTAACCGAAAGGGAGGCATAAAAATTGAAGTACTATCTTGAAGACGTCCGCGAGGTGTTTAAGCGGACGGAGAGCTCGGAAAACGGACTTTCGCAGTCCGAGGCCGAACGCCGTCTTGAGAAATACGGCAAAAACAAATTGGCACAGGCAAAGCAGAAATCGCTCGTCAGGCGGTTTTTTGAGCAGCTTGCCGACCCGATGATAATCATCCTTATCGTCGCCGCGGTCATATCCGCCGTGACGACAGTCTATGAGGGCAAGGTCTCCGGCTCGCCGTCCTTCCCTACGGACACCGTGATAATCCTCGCCGTTGTGCTCATAAACGCCGTGCTCGGCGTCTTGCAGGAGAGTAAGGCGGAAAAGGCTATCGAGGCGCTTCAGGAGATGAGCGCGGCGACCTCCAAGGTCATTCGCGAGGGCAGGATAATGACTGTCAAGAGCGAGGATCTGACCGTCGGCGACATTGTTGTGCTCGAGGCGGGCGACGCTGTTCCCGCAGACTGCCGCATATTCGAGAGCGCCAGCCTTAAAATAGAGGAGGCTGCGCTGACGGGCGAGAGCGTACCCGTGAGCAAGATTATCTCCGTTCTCGGCGCGGGCGACGGCGGCGATATTCCGCTGGGCGACAGAAAGAACATGGCGTATATGGGCAGCGCCGTTGTCTACGGACGCGGCAAGGCCGTTGTCACCGACACGGGCATGAACACCGAGATGGGCAAGATAGCCGACGCCATAACAAAGGCGGAGGACGGACAGACCCCGCTCCAGAAAAAGCTTGCGGGACTCTCTAAGACTCTCACCTTCCTCGTGCTTGGAATCTGTGTTTTCATCTTCGCGTTCTCGCTGTTCATGGAGCGCTCCACTCTCGCGGGCGGCGATCCCGCGCTGATATTCAAGAGCGTTATCGACGTGTTTATGGTAGCCGTCAGCCTCGCCGTTGCCGCCGTTCCCGAGGGACTTGCGGCGGTGGTCACTATCGTGCTGTCGATAGGCGTTACGAATATGTCGAAGAAAAATGCGGTTATCCGCAAGCTCACCGCTGTTGAGACGCTCGGCTGCGCGCAGATAATCTGCTCCGACAAGACAGGCACTCTCACGCAGAACAAGATGACCGTCGTCGATCATCACGGCGACGAAAAGCTGCTCGCAAGAGCCATGTCCCTCTGCTCCGACGCGCAGGAGGATTCCGACGGACTCGTGATCGGCGAGCCCACGGAGGCGGCTCTCGTCAGCTACGCGATAAGCCTCGGACTTCATAAGGGCGAGCTGAAAAGCGACAGCCCGAGAATCGGCGAAGCTCCGTTCGACTCCGGCAGAAAGATGATGTCCACCGTCCACAAGACACCGGACGGCATTATTCAATACACAAAGGGTGCTCCCGATGTTGTCGTCGATCTCTGCACCCACGCTTTTATTGACGGAAAAATCGTTCCGATGACAGACGAGATAAAGGCGACAATAGCCTCGGAAAACAAGAGGATGGCGGATAAGGCTCTGCGCGTGCTCGCGGCGGCGATGAGAAAATACGACTCCGCGCCCGACGATTTTTCGCCCGAGGCGCTCGAGCATGACCTGATATTCATCGGCCTTACCGGCATGATAGACCCCGTTCGCCCGGAGGTCAAGGCGGCAATCGAAGAATGCCGCGGCGCGGGCATAACCCCCGTTATGATAACCGGCGACCATAAGGACACCGCCGTTGCGATAGCCTCAGAGCTCGGCATACTCACCGACCCCTCGCAGGCAATAACCGGCGCGGAGCTCTCCGCGATGAGCGACGAAGAGTTCGCGGACAGAGTCGAAAATATATATGTATACGCGCGCGTGCAGCCCGAGCACAAGACGAGAATAGTCAACGCCTGGCGCTCAAAGGGCAAGATAACCGCCATGACGGGCGACGGAGTCAACGACGCACCGTCGATAAAGAGCGCGGATATCGGAATAGGCATGGGCATAACCGGCACGGACGTCACAAAGAATGTTGCAGACATGGTGCTCACGGACGACAACTTTGCAACTATCGTCAACGCCGTTGAAGAGGGCCGCCGGATATATGACAATATCCGAAAGGCTATTCAATTCCTGCTCGGCTCAAACCTCGCGGAAGTGCTCGCGATATTCACCGCAACGCTTCTCGGCTTCACGATTCTCGAAGCGCCGCATCTGCTGTTCATAAACCTCGTCACTGACTGCTTCCCGGCGCTCGCGCTCGGACTCGAAAAGGCGGAGAGCGATATCATGCGCCGCCGCCCGCGCGATCCGTCGGACGGAATATTTGCAGGCGGGCTCGGCTTTGATGTGCTCTATCAGGGCCTGCTGGTCACCGCACTGACCCTCGCGGCGTTCTTCATAGGCGAACGCTTCGAGACGGGACACTGGGCATTTATGAACATCGCACAGTGCGAGCAGGGCATGACCATGGCATTCCTCACCATGTCGATGTGCGAGATATTCCACTCGTTCAACATGCGCTCGCAGCGCGGCTCGGTCATAAAGATGAGCCTTCGCGGCAGTCACAACATGCCGCTGTTCGGCGCGATGGTGGCGTCTCTCGTGCTGACTACGGCGGTTATTGAGATACCGTTCCTCGCAAACGCCTTCGGCTTCACTCCGATAGGCTTCGCCGAATATGCGACATCGCTCGCCCTCGCGTTTTCGATAATCCCGATAGTCGAGATAATCAAGGCCGTTCAGCGTGCCGCAGCGAAAAGAAAAGCCTCCAGATAATATAATAATTTGACATCGCGCCCGGCACATTCCAGCTCAATGAGCTGCTCATTTCCGCAGGTCTCTCGGTCTCCACTATCCCGGTGTTCGAGATAGGCAAGGCTATCAGACGCGCGGCAGAGCGCAGAAAAGAAAAGAAAGCTGTGTAAAAATTGATATAATGCATCCCCTGCACCGAGAGGTGCGGGGGATGTTTTGTTATAACTTTTATCACAAGGGACTGCGAACCGCCGCAGTCCTTATTTTTTTTGAGATAACCAGCCCCGATGTGACTAAAACATACTATTTTTATATCCTTTTACAAGTGCAAACTGCGCTCAATTTGTTTATATAACGTTAATGAATATATTTTTATTTTTTTGTTGAAATCTATAGTAATGTATGCTATAATTTCTTCAAAACTGTGGTTAATTTTTATGCAGTAAATCTAAACGCGCAGCGGCGCTTTGATAAGGAGGACTTTTTTTTGAAAGCCTATAACGCGAAAGACATCAGAAATATCGCCATAGCAGGTCATGGCGGCAGAGGAAAAACAACCCTTGCGGAAGCAATGCTCTACACCGCGAAGGCTACCGACAGACTCGGCAGAGTCGCCGACGGCACCACCGTGCTCGACTTTGACGCCGAGGAGAAAAAGAGAAAGGCCACGGTTTCAACCGCTGTTGCCGCTATCGAGTGGAACGGCGCGAAGATAAATATAATCGACACTCCCGGTCTTTTTGACTTTGCGGGCGGCATGAGCGAAGGCATCCGCGCGGCGGACAGCGTGCTCATCGTCACTGCGGCGGGCTCCGGTTTTGACGTCGGCGCAGAGAAAGCTCTCAAGGCGGCGAACGCCAGAGGCATTTCGAGAATGTTCGCCATCACCCGCTGCGACGCGGACAATACAGATTTCTATAAAACATTTGCAGCTATAAAAGACGCAGTCGGCGGCGCTATCTGCCCCGTTATCGTCCCCTATATGGATGGCGGCAAGGTTGCGGCATATGTCAACCTCGCGTCCCGCAAGGCTTTTGACTACAGCGGCGGCGAGAAGAAAGAGGTCGCAATGCCCTCCGACCCGCAGCTTGACGAGATGCTCGATATACTTACAGAAGCAGTCGCTTCGAGCGACGACGAGCTGATGGAGAAGTTCTTTGCAGGCGAGACTTTCACCCGCGAAGAGATAATCAAGGCTCTCAACTCCGGCGTCAGCGACGGCTCCGTTATCCCCGTATACGCCTGCGCGGGCTACACCTGCGAAGCTATCGATATGCTCCTTGACGAGATAGTCTATTCCGCTCCCTCCGCAGCCGACAAGGCAGGCGAGAACGGTCTTCCCTGCGACGAAAACGGCCCGCTTGCGGCTATCTGCTTCAAGACTATCGCCGACCCGTTCGTCGGCAAGATGTCCTTCTTCAAGGTCGTTTCCGGCAAGATAACTTCGGACACCCCCGCTTATAACTCCCGCACCGAAGAGAGCGAGAGAATGGGCAAGATAATCACCCTCAAGGGCAGCAAGCAGGAGGACGCATCCTGCATCCCCGCAGGTGACATCGGCGTTGTCACAAAGCTTGCGGGCATCAAGACCGGAGACACGGTCTGCTCGGCAAAGAACCCGATAACCCTTGAGGGCATCAAGTTCCCGACCCCCTGCCTTTCAATGGCAGTCAAAGTCCGCAAGAAGGGCGACGAAGAGAAGGTCGCGGCGAGCTTGCTCAGGCTCCTCGAAGAGGATCCCACGATTTCGTTCGTCATCAACAAAGAGACCCGCGAGCAGATTCTCTCCGGTCTCGGCGAGCAGCACCTTGATGTTATCGTTTCCAAGCTCAAGAACAAGTTCGGCGTTGAGGTCGATCTCAGCGTGCCGAAGGTTGCATACAGAGAGTCCATCCGCAAGAAGGTCGAGGTTCAGGGCAGACACAAGAAGCAGTCCGGCGGACACGGCCAGTTCGGCGATGTGTTCATCCGCTTCGAGCCCTGCGAGAGCGACGATCTCGTTTTCGCCGAGGAAGTTGTCGGCGGCTCCGTGCCGAAGAACTTCTTCCCCGCAGTTGAAAAGGGTCTGCGCGACAGCGTCAAGAAGGGCGTACTTGCCGGCTACCCGATGGTCGGCATAAAGGCGACTCTTTACGACGGCTCTTATCATCCGGTCGACTCGTCCGAAATGGCGTTCAAGACCGCCGCGAACATAGCATACAAGAACGGTATCCCGCAGGCGAACCCCGTTATCCTTGAGCCTATCGGCACTCTGAAGGCTTATATGCCCGACGAGAACCTCGGCGACATCATGGGCGATGTCACAAAGCGCCGCGGCCGCGTGCTCGGCATGGGCCCGTCCGACGAGCCGAAGATTCAGGAGCTCATCGCGGAAGTTCCCATGGGCGAGATGGGCGATTTCTCGACCGTCCTTCGCTCCGTGACCGCCGGCAGAGGCTGGTTCACCCTTGAGTTCACCCGATATGAGGATGCGCCACCCGTCGTTGCACAGAAGGTTATCGAAGAGGCAAAGGCAAACGACGCCGAAGCAGATAAATAAAAACATAAAGAGAGAGCTGTCAAAAGGCAGCTCTCTTCTTAATTTAATATCAAAACCCGCCCGGCATCGCGCCGTGCGGGTCAGTTTTATTTTGAATTGCGGCTTTGAAGCGAGATTTCGTCATTCGTCTTTATAACAAATCCGACCGCGCCGCCTGTGTTCGTTATCAGCAGCTCGTCGCTGCCCGCGATGCTCGCATATATATTGTCGACATCGATATCAACAGTATAGCTCCATGTGCCGCTGACTATCATTCCGCTGCCGTTGTCTATTTTGACAACGACCTTGCAGTCGTCATACTTGAGCGTGATGCTGCCCTTTGAGCAGTTCACCTTGACGCTCGGCATGGCTTCAAAAACTCTGTCGAGGTTCCCGACCGTGCCGACAGTCCTGCCGACCGGACCCTGATGCGCGTCCTTAGTATTCTGATCGTCCTGCTGCATCCTAACGTTGAGCGTCACTATGGTGTAGTTGCCGTAAGCGACGGCGTTCGCGGAGATAAGGTCGCTCGACTTAATTTCATCGGGCACTCCGGGCACTTCGTTCACAGGCGTGCTGTTCGCCGCGAGCGCCGCAGAGGCTATGCCCGTAAACAGGGAGAGCATTCCCTTTTGGAAGCTGTTGCGCGGAGTGTAATCAACGCGCTTCATGGACATATACTGCGTGGCGTCGATGCTCTTGGTGTTCGCCGCCGCAGCTTTGTAATACTTGAGCACCCGCGAAGTGTTCGTGGAGTTGAGCCCCTTGTAGACGTTGACAGTCTCGGTCTTTGTTCCGCCGGAAACATTGGAGCGCGTCACGGTTCTTGAGTCGGTCGTCGGCTCGTCAGTTGTCAGCTCCGCAGAGTCGGTGGACTCCTCATGAATATTCCCCGCATCAGTGACCGAGGGTTCGTCCGTAGAAGACTCCGAACCGTCATCGTTCGTTCTGCACGCCGAAAAGGAAAAGAGCATAGCCGCCGCAAGCAAAAGTGCGGCAAATCTCATAAGCTTTTTGTTCATTCTTCTCCCTCCCGACAGATTTTATCTGAGTGTTGCACTTGATTAGGCTTATATTTTAAGATATTAAAGCAGACAGGTCAAGAAAAATCTTATAAAAAAACATGGCAAAAAATTAATTTTTGATAAAGCCGCAGTTTATCCGACGCATATCCCCGACAGCCGACAAAAAACCGCCCGTCTGGAAAAGACGGACGGCTTCGATTTTTTTCAGATATCAGCCCTTAGCGGTGTAAGAGAAAGCGACGATACCCTTGAGGTTATTGACGGAGACGATGGAGACCTTGATGCCGTTTGCATAGACATTGACATCATATGCCCAGCTGCCTTCGATGATCTTGCCGGTGGTGTTGTCAATCTTGACGACGACCTTGCAGTTGGTGTAGGTCAGCTCAATCTTGCCGTCCTTGTAGTCGACGCTGAGTCCGAGCTCTCTGATAGCGTTATCGACATCGCCGAGAGTACCGACTGCGCAGCCGACGGAACCGCTGTGGTTATCAGCCTTCGCGCCCTGAGTCTGATCCTTGACGTTGAAGGTGATTGTGGTGTAGTTGCCGCTGGTCACCGCGCTGGCGCTCTTCATGTGGCTCGCCTGCATGCCCGAGGGCTTGCCGGGGATATCGGTACGATCCTTGGAGTTCTTGTTGAGTGCGTTTGCAACGGGCTTCTGAGCTATCTTGAGCAGAGCGCCGAGGCTGCCGTCAGCAGTGATGCTGCCCTTGAGAGCCATGTTCTGTCTGCCGCTCTTGAACTGCTTAGTCTTTTTGACTGCTTCCTGATAAGCTTTGATGCAAGCTGCTGCGTTGTTGGTATTGAGACCCTTGGAGGGAGTCGTGCTGCCCTTGGTCGTGTTCTTTGTATCGGAGGACTGAGAAGCCTTAGTCTCGATAACGGTGTGACCCTCTTTATCGGTGACTACCTCGCTCTCGACCTCGGAGGAAGCCTCTTCGGAAGAAGCGGTATCATCGGAAGCGGAAACATCCGCCGCCTGACCGGAGGTCTGCGCGTCACCGGCAGTGGTGTCGTTGTTTGTGTCATTCTTCTTGCACGCCGCGAACGAGAGAACGAGGACAGCGGCAAGGATTATTGCCAGAATCTTTTTCATCTTATTTCACTCCTTATTGATTTATATATAATTGTATAATCGTTGTTCCAATCATTCAATAGACAAAAGATAAAATTTCGTTTAACGGGGGGTAGTCCAAATTGTGTAAATGCGGCATTAGTGAAACACATCGGGGAAAAGTGTTTTGATTTTGGCGGCGATTTTTGCGTAAGTATCCGGAAATAAGAATTTGCCTGTTGATAAACCGAGGACAACCACGACAATTTTTATCCGGACGCAATCCCTCAGTCTCGGCTTCGCCGATCCAGCTCCCTAGCCGACAATAAATTTATATGTGAGAGTAACAATGCCGTTATATTGACTGAAGAGCTCCGCCGCTATTGGCACATAAGTGCGTCTGCTCATCCTCCCCGACCGCAAGCGAAAAGCCCTCCGCACTCAGAGTGCAGAGGACTGAATTTCGTTTTTTTGTTACGCAAGTATCTCGCCCATGAGACCGGGAGTTGCGCCTGCGGCGTTGGACTCATCGGTATCGATGTGCATTGCCAGCGCATACTTCGGGCTGACTCTGACGACGACATCGCCGAAAACGAGCGAACGGCCGTTAGAGTCGATCTTGACGCTGACTATCTGCTTGTCCTGAAGACCGTATTTTTCGGCATCCTCGGGAGTTGCGTGGATATGTCTCTGCGCTGCGATAACGCCGCACTCAAGCTCTATTTCGCCCTTGGGGCCGACAAGCTTGCAGGCGCCGCTGCCCGCAACGTCGCCGCTCTCTCTGACAGGAGCAGTCACGCCTATCGAACGGGCGTCGGTGAGCGAAATCTCAACCTGATTCTCGGGACGCACGGGGCCGAGGATGGAGACTGCCGGGAAGCTGCCCTTCGGTCCGACAACGGCAACGCGCTCGTTGCTCGCGAACTGGCCGGGCTGAGAGAGCTCCTTCTTGACGGTCAGCTCATAGCCCTCGCCGAAGAGGATATCAAGAGCTTCTCTGGTGACATGTACATGGCGCGCGGAAGTTTCAACAAGAACTTTCTTTTCCATTTTAAATATCCTTCTTTTTCACTTGATATGTTTGTAAATGCATTTTGAGGCAGGAAACTCCTGCCTCAAAACAGTCATTTTGTTTAATTAGTAAGCGATGTTGTAAATGGTCTTTGTGCCGAAAGGAAGCACTACCATTTCGTCGCCAAGAGGAAGGTGAATTGTCCATTTGGCATCATATGTAGCATTGATAACGCGGCTGGTCTTAGCATCAACCTTAACGGTAACTATGCCGGAGGGATACTCCATCTGAGCGGTGCCGATTTTAAAGGCTTTAGCGACAGACTTAAGCACGCCGCCGCTAAACTGATCGTTGATAACAGACGGGAGAACCACGCTGAAAACCTTCGGGGCATGACCCGAGCCGTGATGAACGTTGGAGGAAGCCTTGTCGGCAACCGTCTTTATAGTAATGGTGTAAACTCCGCCCGCCTCGGTGCAAGTTGCGCTTGCGACATCATTCGCAGTAAGCTTGCTCGACCAGGACTCGTTCTCAACAGGGAAGTTAGCCTTTATAGCCGCAGAATTGGAGAATGTTTCGGAGCCCTTGCTGTTCTTCTTGAGCTGACCGTCAACAAAGCTGTCTATACCGCCGACAAGCTTATCGACAATGGAGGGCACTCCGGTGATTTTGCCGCTTCTGTAGTTCGTCTCAGAAACTCTTGTAACGCTCTTCGCACTGGGCTTAACGCCGTTAATGGCCTTGTTGAAATACGCAACTATCTCAGCCTTTGTCGCGGGCTTGGAAGCAGTGCTGCTGCCGCCATGGTTGCCGCCCTGGCTGCCGCCCTGAGTGTTCTTCTCGGTCGCGGGAGCAACAGTGTTGCCGGAAGCGTCGGTCTGAGCCTCGGTGGACTCGTCGCCGCTGACGGACTCAGCTTCGCTGGACTCGTCGTTTGCAATCGTCTCGCCGTTTGCCGAAGTGTTGGGCTCGCCTGTGGTTGTGTCGCCGTTGTCCTTATCCTTCTTGCAGGCTGCAAAAGCAAAAACGAAGCAGAGAGCAAGGACAAGAGCTATGATCTTCTTTGTCATTTCAGTTACCTCCGAAAAAATTTTTCTTCATTTCAGCGCGCTTATCCAGGTGCCGTTTTGGAGCGTATGAGCCCATGAAAAACAGTCTCCTGCCTGCGCGGTCAAATTTATTATAAAATAAAAACGCCCAAAAATCAATGGAAAATTAAAGATTTATGAAATTTTTATCGATTAACCTCTTTTGATTTGAGAAATTGTTCTTTGGCTCTTGATTGACGGGCGTTTTTCTGCAATAATATAGTGTATATATTTACCTACAGAAACGGAGTGCGGTTTAATGACTGATAACGAAAGACTCGCCGATCTCCTGTTCGGCTCAAACGGGCTGACGCCGGAGGACTGCGAGCTGAGATTTCCCCCGCGCGAGCTGCCCGAGGGCGCGCGCGTGACCCGATTCTCACCGAGTCCGACGGGGTATCTCCATATAGGCGGCCTGTTCGGCGCGCTCGTCGATTTTCTTACGGCGAGAGTCAGCGGCGGACTTACTTATCTGAGAATCGAAGACACGGACAAGAAGCGTGAGGTCGCCGACGGCGTGTCCGCAATAATCAACGGATTCAAAAATTTCGGTCTCGAATTTGATGAGGGCGTGACCGGATTCGACACAGAGAAGGGCGCTTACGGTCCTTATACCCAGAGCAAGCGCGTTGAAATTTACCACGCGGTCGCCAAGCGTCTTGTGCAGGAGGGCAAGGCATACCCCTGCTTCTGCACTGCGGACAAGCTCGCCGCTATCCGCGAAGAGCAGGAAAACGGCGGCGCGGCGATAACCGGATATTTCGGCAAATGGGCGAAGTGCCGCGGCCTGAGCTTTGACGAGCAGAAGAGACGCATCGAGGCTGGCGAGCCCTATGTGCTCCGCTTCCGCTCCGAGGGCGACGAGAACAAGAGAATAGTCTTTGACGACATGATCCGCGGCAAAATTGAAATGCCGGAGAATATAATCGATGAGGTGCTTTTGAAGAGCGACGGCGTGCCGACCTATCACTTTGCACATGTCTGCGACGACCACTTCATGCGCACGACGCACGTCATTCGCGGCGAGGAGTGGATATCCTCCGTCCCGAAGCACATCGCGCTGTTCAAGGCGTGCGGCTACAGAGTGCCGAAATACGCGCACACTCCGCAGGTCATGAAGATAGACGAGGAGACGGGCGCCAAGCGCAAGCTCTCGAAGAGAAAAGACCCCGAGGCGGCGGTCAGCTACTTCGCTGAGCAGGGATATCCAAAGGAGAGCGTTATCGAATATATCATGACGCTGCTCAACTCGAACTTCGAAGACTGGCGCAGAGCGAATCCCACGGAGGACTGCTGGAAGTTCCCGTTCAATCTCAAGAAGATGAGCGTGAGCGGATGCCTGTTTGACATGGCGAAGCTCAACGATGTGAGCAAGAATATTATTTCGCACATGACGGCGGACGAGGTGCTCGGCAATATACTGAACTGGGCGAAAGAATATGATGAGGAGCTCTACAAGCTTCTCGACTCTAACCGCGATTTTGCGCGCGGCATATTCTCGATAGACCGCGACTGCCCGAAGCCGCGAAAGGATATCGCAAACTGGGAGCAGGTCAAGGACTTCGTCTCGTATTTCTACGATGAAATCTACACCCCCGACTACACCCTGCCCGAGAATATCAGCGCAGGCGATGCGGCGGCGATACTTCAAAAATACATCGGCGAGTTTGACATAAACGACGACAAGGACGCATGGTTTGCGCGCATCAAGGCGATGTGCGAGCCGCTCGGCTACACGCCCAACGTCAAGGAATACAAGAAAGATCCCACGGCGTTCAAGGGTCATGTCGGCGACCTTTCGACCGTTATCAGAATCGCGGTGACTTCGCGCCGCAACACGCCCGATCTTCATTCGATAATCAGGCTGCTCGGCGAGGACAGAGTCAGAGCGAGGCTCGCTGCGGCGCTCGCACACTACAAGGAGGAGAACTAAATGGCGGACAGCACCAATCTCAATTCAAATTTTATCACTGATTTTATAGACGAGGATCTTGCAAACGGGGTCAACACCCGCGTGCAGACGAGATTCCCTCCGGAGCCCAACGGCTATCTGCACATCGGTCACGCAAAGGCGATATGCATCGACTTCAGCATCGCGGAAAAATACGGCGGAGTGTGCAATCTCCGTCTTGACGACACGAATCCCTCGAAAGAGGATGTCGAATATGTCGACGCGATAAAAGAGGACATTGAGTGGCTCGGCTACAAATGGAACGAGGTCTACTACGCATCGAGCTATTTCGATTTTCTCTATGAGTGCGCGATAAAGCTCATCAAAGAGGGCAAGGCGTATGTCTGCGACCTGTCGCCCGAGGAAATACGCGAATACCGCGGCACTCTTACAGAGCCCGGCAAAAACAGCCCCTACCGCGACCGCTCGGTTGAAGAGAATCTCGACCTCTTCCGCCGAATGACCGAGGGCGAGTTTGCAAACGGCGAAAAAGTTCTGCGCGCCAAGATAGACATGGCGAGCCCGAACATCAATATGCGCGACCCGGTCATCTACAGAATCGCGCACGTCTCCCACCATCAGACGGGCGACAAGTGGTGCGTCTATCCGATGTATGACTTTGCCCATCCCCTCTCCGACGCTGCGGAGAAGGTCACATATTCCCTGTGCTCGCTCGAGTTTGAGAACCACAGACCGCTCTACAACTGGTTCATCGACGCTATCGGCTTTGAAGAGCCGCCGCGCCAGATCGAGTTTGCGCGTCTTAACCTCAACTACTGCGTGACGAGCAAGAGAAAGTGCCTCGAAATGGTTCAGACCGGCGTTGTCAACGGCTGGGACGACCCGAGAATGGTCACTCTCTGCGGTATGCGCCGCAGGGGCTATCCCGCCGCCGCAATACGCGATTTCATAAGCCGCGTCGGCGTTGCAAAGGCGTACAGCGTGGTTGACTACGGTCTACTCGAAGCGTGCGTCAGAGACAATCTCAATCAGAACGCCCCGCGCGCCATGGCGGTTCTCAATCCCCTCAAGCTCGTTATCGACAACTACCCCGAGGGCAAGACCGAGGAGATAGAGGTCGAGATAAATCCCGACAAGCCCGAGCTCGGCCGCCGCAAGGTCACATTCTCCCGCGAGCTCTATGTTGAGCGCGAGGACTTCATGGCTGAGCCCGTGAAGAAATATTTCAGGCTCTTCCCCGGCAACGAAGTGCGCCTCAAGAGCGCATATTATGTGACCTGCAACTCATATGATACCGATGAAAACGGCGAAGTCACCTGCCTGCACTGCACCTACGACCCCGAGAGCCGCGGCGGCGAGACGCCCGACGGCAGAAAGGTTCGCGGCACCCTGCACTGGGTCAGCGCGGCGGACAACGTGAAGGCTCAGGTGCGCCTCTATGACCGCCTGTTCAACACCGAGAACCCCGCAGGCGAGGACGGAAACGGCGACTATCTTCAGAACATCAACCCCGATTCTCTCAAAATTATCGACGGATGCCTGCTCGAGGGCGGACTCCGCGATGCAAAGCCGGGCGACACATTCCAGTTCATGCGCCAGGGCTACTTCTGCGTCGACAAGGACAGCACTCCGGGCAATCTTATCATAAACCGCACCGTTGCGCTCAACTCCTCGTGGGACAAAAAGAAGAAATAATCAAGTAAGAAAGGTCGGTCAGGATGAAAGCTCTCAACAGAATTGTGACGGCTCTGCTGGCAATTGCAGTGTTCCCCGTCGCATATTTCACGGATCTCATAACCGTCTATATGCACGCGACTATCTACGATTCAAATATTGTAGAGAATCTGAGCGTCAAACGCATCATCGAGCTTTTCACGGGAGACGGTCTTTTCGCTGACCTCGTCAAAGGCGGCGCATCCGAGCTCCCGGACGGACTTTTGAAATTCAAGGGCAATTTTATCGCCTTTGTTGTATTCTTTGCCATCGCCCTGCTCGTCGCGCTCGCGACAATTATAGTCGCTGCGGCAACGAACTCGTGCAAGGCGACCGCTTCGCTCGGCGCGGCAGGTCTCTTGAGCATTATAGGCATGAGGATAGCGTTCTCCGCCGTCTCTTCGGCGGTCAAAGAGGGCACGCTGACCCTCGGTTCGCTGACCGACATGTCGTTCATGAATCTCTTCGGCAAGATAGTGCTCGTCACGATGAGCACGGCGCCTGCGGTGATGACGGTTTTGTTTTTGGCGATACTCATCTGGAACGTCGCGTTTATCGCAATCGACCTCGGCGAGGAACAGCCGAAGAAAAAAGCCAAGCACGCGAAGAAAAAATAAAAAAGGGGAGTCGGATTTCCGGCTCCCTTTTTTCAGCAAAACACGCTATTATCAATTTAAAATTTATCGGCTATCGCTGATAGCGGACAGCCGCAAGGGCTGTCTATACGAAGTGCGTTGTCCGAAAACCACAGAAAATTTAAAGGCGAACGAAGTTCGCCCCTATGGTCGGTAAGATAAACTTTTGCAAAGATTTCGTGCCGCTTACGCGGCAGCAATGCATCGAGTCGGCTCACCTATATGGGCGCTCAAATAGATTCTGTTAAAAATCCAAGCTCGCTCTTTATGCTCCACGCCGCCAAAAGATTTTATCATCTTAATCAAAAAATCCGCTGTATCAATTATTTGATACAGCGGATAATTTTTTATATTTTACACTCCGAACTGGCTGGCGTAGAGCTCTCTGTAGAAGCCATTCTGCGCGAGCAGCTGTTCGTGCGTGCCCTGCTCGACTATCGTGCCGTTGTTCATAACCAAGATAACATCGGCGTCGCGGATGGTCGAGAGCCTGTGCGCAATAACGAAGCTCGTTCTGCCGTTCATCAGCGCGTTCATCGCCTTTTGGATATGCACTTCTGTGCGCGTGTCGACGGAGCTTGTCGCCTCGTCGAGGATGAGCACCGACGGGTTCGCGAGGATAGCGCGGGCTATCGTCAGAAGTTGGCGCTGACCCTGCGAGATGTTCTCGCCGTTCTCTTCGAGCATCGTCTCGTAGCCGTCGGGCAGAGTGCTGATGAAGTGGTGAACCCTTGCCGCCTTTGCTGCGTCAATGACCTCTTCGCGCGAGCAGCCTTTACGGCCGTAGGCTATGTTCTCCATTATCGTGCCTTCGAACAGCCATGTATCCTGAAGCACCATGCCGAATACACTGCGCAGATTTTCGCGCGGTATCGAGCGTATGTCGTGCCCGTCGAGAAGAATCTCGCCTTTATTGACATCATAGAAGCGCATGAGCAGGTTAACGAATGTCGTCTTGCCCGCTCCCGTCGGTCCGACTATCGCGACGAGCTGACCCGGCTCGACTTTCAGATTCATGTTTTCGATAAGCGGCACTTCGGGAGTGTAGCTGAAGCTGACATCTCTGAATTCAACTTCGCCCTTGGGCTCTTCGATCCTGGTGTCGTAGCAGTCGGCGCACTCGTCGGGCTCATCGAGCAGGTTGAACACGCGCTCCGCACTCGCGAGCGAGGACTGAAGGTTGTTCGCAATGTTGCCGATGCTGACGAGCGGCTGCATGAAGAGCTTTGAATAAGTGAAGAAAGTTGTTATGTCGCCGAGAGAGAAAGTTCCCTTTATGACATACACGCCGCCTATGACGCAGATGAGCACATAGGCTATGTTGCTGACGAAATTTAATATCGGACCGATTATGCCGGAGATGAACTGCGCCTTGTATCCGGCTTTTGCGAGGCTTACGTTTATATCATCGAACTCGTCTATCGCCTGTTCCTCGTGGTCAAAGACTTTGATAAGCGTGTGGCCGGTGTACATCTCTTCGATGTGTCCGTTTATGTTGCCCGTCTCGTCCCACTGGCGGCGGAAGTACCGCTTGGAGCGCTTAGAGATGAGCGATATCACGAGAAGGCTCGGCGGGAGCACGGAGAGCGTGATAAGAGTTAACTGCCAACTGACATAGAACATCAGCGCAAGCATACCGATGAAGCTCACCGCAGAGGTGATTATCTGAATAAGGTTGTTCTGCAGGGTGTTGCTGATATTGTCGATATCGTTCATCATCTTGCTGAGGATATCGCCCTTCGAGTGCGAGTCAATATAGCTCAGCGGCAGGTGGGTCAGCTTGTCGTTTACCTTGTCGCGCAGATTGCGCACGACGGACTGCGTGACGCCCGCCATGATATAGTGCTGAACATAGCTGAGCACCGCGCTCAGACCGTAGATGCCGAGAATGGTCAGCAGGATTTTCTGTATCTTTGAAAAGTTTATCTCGCCGCCTGAGAGCTTTATATCCGCCTGCTCTTTTATCGCGTCGACTATGTCGCCGAGGAACATCGGTCCCGTGACGGTCAGCACCGTGCCGATAACGCCCGCTATGAGCACGACGACCATGCCGGGGATAAACGGCTTTAAGAGCGGCACGAAGCGCGAGACGGTCTCTTTGAAATTCTTCGGCTTTTCGCCGGGGCGGCGGTTGCCGCCGGAATATCCGCTGTATTTCTTTCTCGATTGCGAGGTGCGCTTTCTCTTCAGAGGTGATCTTCTGCTCATGCGAGTTCCTCCTTTGAAAGCTGGGATTGGGCAATTTCGCGATAGACCGTACAGTTTTCAAGCAGCTCGCGGTGAGTACCGATGCCCGCCACCTTGCCCTCGTCGAGCACGATTATACGGCTCGCGTCGATTATCGTTCCGACGCGCTGGGCGACGATTATTTTTGTTATATCCGGCATCCTCTCGCGCAGAGCCTTGCGGAGCTTTGCATCGGTTGAGAAGTCGAGAGCCGAAAAGCTGTCGTCAAAAACATATATCTCAGCCTTTCTTATCAACACGCGCGCTATCGCGAGGCGCTGGCGCTGACCGCCGGAAAGATTCTTGCCGTTTTGCGAGAGCTCGCTGTCGAGTCCGTCGGGCATGGCTCTGACAAAATCTGCCGCCTGCGCGGTTTCGAGCGCCTCCCACATCTCCTCTTCTGTAGCGTCGGGTTTGCCCATGCGCAGGTTGTCGGCGACGGTGCCGCTGAACAGGAATGCGCTCTGCGGAATAAATCCTATCTTTTCGTGGAGGGTGCGCATCGACATATTCTTTATATCCACGCCGTCAATGAGTATCCTGCCGCCCGAGACATCGTAAAATCGGGGGATAAGATTGACGAGAGTCGATTTGCCCGAGCCTGTCGAGCCGATAACGGCGGTGGTCTCGCCGGGCATGGTCTTGAAAGATATGCGCGAAAGTATCGGCGAATCGGCGCCCGGATAGCTGAAACTCACGCAGTCGAACTCAAGCTCGCTGCGGCGGTCTGCATCGGGGGTTATCGGATGCTCGGTCTCTTTTATCATCGGGACGAGGTCGAGTACCTCGTTGATTCTCTTTGCGGATATCTCCGCCTTCGGGAGCATCACGAACAGCGACGCCGCCATGGAGACCGCGTAGATTATCATTATCATATAGACCATGAACGCCTGCAGATCGCCGACGGTGTTCGCTATCTGCACGCTGTCCGCGACGGCGTCGAGCGCGTCTATCTGATCCGCCGCCATCTTGAGGAGAATGGCGACTATGACATAGCAAAGAAGCGTTGCGAGCGGAATAAGGAACGCGAAAATTCGGTTTATCTTGAGCATGAGTCCGGTCAGATCGTAGTTTGCCTTTCTGAACTTCTCGTCCTCATATTCCGAGCGGTTGAACGCGCGGATAACTCTGATTCCGCTGAGCTTCTCGCGCAGGATGAGATTGAGCCTGTCGGTCTTTTTCTGCGCCTTGTCGAACATCGGCAGAACCTGCTTTGCGACGACGAGGGCGATAACCAAAATTATCGGAATAGCGATGAACATGACGGTCGAGAGCCTCTTATTCAGCGTGAACGCCATGAACGCGCCGCCGACCATGACTATCGGCGCGCTGATAATAATGCGGATCATCATCAGGATCATGTCTTGAATCTGGCGGATGTCGTTTGTCGTTCTCGTTATCAGCGAGGGCGTACCTATCTTATCTATATCGCACTGGTTCAGCGACTCGACCTTGACGAACAGCGCGCGGCGAAGCGACAGACCGAAGCAGGCGGAGACCTTTGAAGAATAGTAGCTGCCCGCGATTGCCGCGCCTATCGCGATAGCGGAGAGCACCGCCATAACGCCGCCGATGAGCTGAACAGTGCCCATGCGCCCGTCGCCGATGCCGGTGTTTATCATCAGAGCCATCATCGCGGGCAGAATCAGCTGCATAAGATTGTTAAACAGCGAGAAAAACAGCGCCGCCACGGTAGCTCCCATATACGGTTTTAGAAATTTAACTATCTTTGTCACGAAGCGCGATACCTCCGTCTGTCGAAAAAAAGACATAATTACAATTTATTTTATCATTGAAATGTGAACGGTTCAATAACTTTGGTAAACTTTCGGCGATAAATTGAATATATATTGCACGGACTAAATAAAAAAGGGGAGAAAATATGGACTGGTATTCGATGAGCGCCGCGGATGCGGTCGGCAAACTCAGCAGCAGCGTTGACAGGGGCTTGAGCTCGCGCGAAGCGGAGAAGCGGCTAGGGCAGGACGGCGAAAACATACTGCGCGGCAAAAAGAAAAAAAGTATCATCGCGGAATTTTTCGAGCAGTTCAAAGATTTCACTGTGATAGTCCTGCTCATAGCGAGCGGAGTGTCATTTGCGACCTCGTTTTTAGAGGAACACGGCGACTTCGCCGACCCGATAATGATATTGATAATAGTTATACTCAACGCCGCAGTCGGGGTCATTCAGCAGCGGCGCGCAGAGCATTCGCTCGAGGCGCTGAAAAGTATGTCCGCGCCGACGGCGGCAGTCATAAGAGACGGAAAAGAGACAAAAATCCCTGCGTCGGAAGTTGTTCGCGGGGATATTATAGAAGTCCGTGCGGGCGATCTTGTCCCCGCAGATGCGCGGCTGATATCTTCACATTCGCTGTCAGCACAGGAGAGTGCACTGACCGGCGAATCCATGCCATGCGAAAAGGACGCTCTCTGCCGTATTCCGGACGGCAGTCCGCAGGCGGAGCTCAAAAACATGATATTTTCGTCCTCAGTCATAACCGCGGGCCACGCCAGGGCAGTCGTGACTCAGACGGGCATGGACACGGCGGTCGGGAAGATAGCACATCTTCTGAACACAGAAGACGAACCGACAACGCCGCTGCAAATAAAGCTCGCGAAGATAGGAAAAGTTCTCGGCATCGGCGCGCTGGCGATATGCGCGCTGATATTCGTGCTCAGCATCCTACGCGGCATGGGCGTGCTCAGCGCATTCATGCTGTCCGTCAGTCTCGCCGTTGCGGCTATCCCCGAGGGACTGCCCGCAGTTGTCACCGTTGTGCTCTCACTCGGAGTGCAGAAGATGGCGAAGAGCAACGCGGTCATACGCCGCCTGCCCGCAGTCGAGACGCTCGGCGCGGCAACATATATCTGTTCAGACAAAACGGGCACGCTGACTCAGAACAAAATGACCGTCACTGCCGCCTGCTCGCCGTCGGGCGAAATTCAGCTGACCGGCGAAGAGGCAAAAAAGCTTTTCTCTCTCGCCGTTCTCTGCTGCGACGCAAAATACGAGGGCAAGGGCAAGGTGTCCGGCGAGCCGACCGAGGCTGCGATAGTCGCGGCGGCGGAGCGATCCGGCACCGATACAGTGAAGCTCAACCGCCAAAAGCCCAGAACCGATGAAATACCGTTCTCGTCCGAGCGGAAGATGATGTCCGTCGCGATAAGAGACGGGGACAAAATAATAACGGTCGCAAAGGGCGCGCCCGATGTGCTGATAAAAAAGTGTTCCGATATAATATTAAACGGAACAAAAAGCCCGCTGACTTCGGCTCGGCGTGAAAAAATACTGAGTCTCAACGCTTCTCTCGCTGAGCGGGCATTAAGAGTCATCGCCGTCGCCACGGGCGAGACAAACGGGGGAAAAATAAGCGAGACGGGGCTGACATTCTGCGGGCTTATCGGCATGGAGGATCCGCCGCGCGAAGAGGCATATGAGGCGGTCAAAACCTGCCGCCGCGCGGGAATAACGCCTGTTATGATAACCGGCGACCATGCGGGCACCGCCTGCGCCACGGCGAAAAAACTCGGCATACTCTCGCGCTCAGGCGAATGTCTGACGGGCGCGCAGATAGACAAAATGGGCGAGAACGAATTCGCGCGCGCCGTGCGCTCCTGCCGCGTATATGCGCGTGTGACGCCCGAGCACAAAGTCCGGATAGTCAAAGCTCTGCGCGCCCACGGCGAGGTTGTTGCGATGACGGGCGACGGGGTCAACGACGCGCCCGCATTAAAGGCCGCCGATATCGGCTGCGCCATGGGCAAGGGCGGCACGCAGGTGGCGCAGAACGCCGCCGACATGATTCTGACCGACGACAATTTTGCGACAATAGTCAAAGCCGTCGCCCAGGGGCGCGGAATATATGACAACATCCGCCGCGCCATACACTATCTGCTCGGCTGCAACATCGGCGAGATTCTCTGCGTCTTTGCCGCCACTCTCTTCGGCATGCCCGCGCCGCTCCTGCCGATACAGCTTTTGTGGATAAATCTCGTCACAGACTCCCTGCCCGCGCTCGCGCTCGGTGCGGAGAGGCTCGACAGCCGCATCATGCAGCGTCCCCCGCGCGACAGCTCAAAGAGCTTTTTCGCCGACCGCACGGGGCTCGACATAGCCCTCGAGGGAATGTTGATAGGTGCGCTGAGTCTGTTTGCGTTCGTCGCGGGCAACTCGCTCTTTAAAAATTCCTGCGTCGAGCTTGGACGCACCATGGCGTTTGCGACGCAGAGCCTCTGCGAGATAGCTCATTCGTTCAATATGCGCTCGCGCCGCTCGGTTTTCAGCATCGGTATTTTTTCAAACAGAAAGCTCACTATTTGCGCCGCCCTCTGCGCCGCGCTCCAGCTCATTGTTATGACCGTCCCGCCGCTGCGGGTGCTGTTCGATGTGTCCGTGCTCAATATATATGAGTGGCTGACCGTCGCCGCCCTCGCCCTCGCACCGATAGCGTTTTCCGAACTCGGCAAAGCGGTTGGAGGGAAGAGGGAGGAATGATTTGCATGACTTGGCAACCCCCAACTTATCGCAAATTATAAAAACAGCCCCGGAAAACTCCGGGGCTTATTATATGTATCACTGTGTCAATCCGAGCTTCTTTGCCATTTCGGCGGTCTTGAGTTCGAGCAGTTTGGAGACTCCGTCCTCCTGCATCGTGACTCCGTAGAGGACATCGGCTTCTTCCATCGTGCCGCGTCTGTGCGTGATGAGTATGAACTGCGTGTTCTTCGTCATGCGGCGAGCATACTGTGCGTAGCGCGTGACGTTGACATCATCAAGCGCCGCCTCGACCTCGTCGAAGAAGCAGAACGGCGCGGGAGTGACCTTGAGGATAGAGAACAGCAGCGCGATTGCCGCAAGTCCCTTTTCGCCGCCCGAGAGCAGGTCGATGTTCTGAACATTCTTGCCCGGGGGCTGAACCTTTATCTCAATGGCACATTCGAGTACATCGAGCGGATTCTCAAGAATAAGCTCCGCCTTGCCGCCGCCGAACAGCTCCGAGAACGTCTGACCGAAGATAGTGTTTATGCGGTCGAACTGCTCCCTGAACCGCTCCGACATTTTGCCGGTCAGGTCGCCTATGAGCGTGAGCAGCTCCGCGCGGGAGCTTTCGACATCGTCTATCTGAGTTTTCATGAACTCGTAGCGCTCGGAGACCTCTTTGTATTCCTCGATAGCGCCGACATTGACATTGCCGAGGGCTCTTATCTTGTTCTTTATATCATTGAGATCGCGCTGCGCTTTCTGCGGATCTTCGATAATTATTCCGAGTTCCTCCGCCTCGCGGCGAGTGAGCTGATATTCGTCATAGAGCTTGTTCTGCGCGTTTTCGAGCTCGCGCTGCATCGAGCCGCGGCGCTCTTCGAGCCTTGCCCGCTCGCCGGACAGCCTCTCGCGCCTGTCGCTGACCGAGCGCTCCTGAGCACGCAGTTTGGTGCTCTCGCCCTCGACTCCGCTTCGCTTCTGAGCGAGCGAGGATATCTCATCTTTCTTCTGCTGAGCCTCGGCGCGAAGTGATGCCGCCTCGCCTTTGAGCTGTTCAATCAGCTCGTTCGTTGCGGTCATCTGCTCGGTTATGGAGTCGATCTCCGATTTAAGCTCATCGGCATGACCCTCATGGGAGCTTCTGCGGCGTTTGAGCGTTTCGATAACTTCCTCTCGCGCCTGAATATCCTTTTTGAACGCAAGGATGCTGAGGTTGATGCTGCTCTCTTTGTCCGCGTTCTGTTCGCGGGTGCTGAGCAGTTCATCGCGGCGCGATTCGATTTCTGTTATCTTTTCATTGACCGAGTCGAGCTGAGAGGTAAATTCATCTATCTTCTTCTGCGCCTGAGTCTGAATTTCTTCGAGCTTTGCGGTGCGCTCTGCGGAACTGCGCTTCTCCGCTTCGAGGTCATTGAGCGCCGACTCGGCGGTTTCTATCTTGTCGTCTATCATGCGCAGTTCGCCCTCGCGGCGGATTTTTTCTTCCTGCGCTTTCTGGAGCTCCGCCGTCACGCCGTCGTATTCCGCCTGCGCCGCCGAGACTTCGCCCGCGAGCTCTTTGTATCTCTCCTGTCGCTCGGCGAGGTCTTTTTCAAGCTTCGCGACGGTCTTTTTGAGCTGTTCTATATCATTGCCGCGGCTGAGTATGCCCGCGTTCTGCCCGCGCGAACCGCCCGTCATTGAGCCGCCCGCATTCATGACCTGACCGTCGAGCGTGACGACTTTGAATCTGTGGCCGAAGCGCTTGGAGATGGCTATCGCGCTGTCGATATTATCCGCAACAGCGGTGTGGCTGAGCAGATTCCTGATTATCGGCAGATACTCGTCGTCGCATCGAAGAAGCCTGTCCGCCATGTCGATGAATCCGGCGCAGGAGTCGAGTCCGTCCTCCCTGAACGGGCGCGGCTTTATCGCCGTCATCGGCAGGAAAGTCGCGCGTCCTGCGCGGCTCTCTTTAAGATAGGCTATGGCGCGTTTTGCCGCCGACTCGTCGTCGGTTACTATATTCTGCACGGCGGCGCCGAGAGCCGTCTCGACCGCCGCGGCGTACTTCGCATCAACGGTTATCAGCTGGGACACGGGGCCGTGGATTCCGCGCAGCGTTCCGCGCTTTGCTTCGCGCATGACCGCTTTAACGGAGCCGGAATAGCCCTCCATGTTCTTCTCGAGATCCTCGAGCATTCTGATTCGCGCCTGCTTTTGGTGGATGTCGAGCGTTGCGGCGTCGAGCTCGCGGCGCATCTTCTCCGCCTTTTCGGAGCGCGAACGGACTATCATAGAGTAGCCGTCTATTGAATTTGAAAGTGATTCTATATTTTCAAGGCACGCGTCAAGATTCTTGCGGCTGACTTCGGCCTGCTCACGGAGTGCGTCAAGCAGTCCGCCGCGCGAAGCGATGACTTCGTCGACTGTGCCGAGGCGCGCGGCTATCTCCTGCGCGGAGGAGCGCGCCGTGCTCTGCTCGATTTTTGCGGCGGAGAGAGACTCGTTTATGGTCTTCGCCTGCGCTTCTGCGCTGTCGCGCTCGGCGGTTATAGCGCTCTCCTGCTCCTTGAGCTTGCCCGTGCTGTCGAGCAGTTCGAGCAGCTGCGCCTGGCAGCCCTTTATCTCGGCGTCTATAGATTCTATTTCTTTTTGGGCGGCGTCGATCTGCTCCTCGAGGTGCTGCTCGGTGGCGGTCGCCGCTTCCATGTCGCGCTTTATGCGCTCTATCGTCTCGCGGTTATGCGCGAGGTTGTTGTGCTCGACGGCGATTCTGCCGTCAACTGCGGTCGCCTGCTCCTCGTCAGAGGCGGCTTTCGTTCGCAGTTCTTCTATCTGCACGGTTATTCCGCTGCCCGTGCTCATCAGCTCTTCTATCTGAGCCGATATCTGTTCGAGCTCGCGCTCCGCCTGCTCATAGTCCGCGGCGGCAAGGGATATTTTATCCTCCTGCGCCCTGAGTCCCTCGCGGGAGCGCTCTATCGTCTTGAGCCAGAGACCTATCTCAAGCTCCTTCTTTTCCCCTGCAAGCACAAGGAATTTCTGCGCCTTTTCGCTCTGCGTTTTGAGCGGTCCGACGCGTCCTTCGAGCTCGGTCAATATATCGCGCAGGCGAACGAGATTTTCCTCTGCCTGTTCGAGTCTGCGTGTCGCGTCCGCGCGGCGGTATCTGAAATGGGATATTCCAGCCGCCTCTTCGAGCATATCGCGCCTCTGCGGCGAGCGCGAAGAGATAAGGTCGGCGACTCTGCCTTGGCTGACCATGGAATAGCCGTCGCGTCCGAGTCCCGTGTCCATAAACAGCTCGTGGATATCGCGCAGGCGCACTGTCTCGCCGTTCAGCTGATATTCGCTCTCGCCCGAGCGGTAGTAGCGGCGGGTGACGGAAACATCGTCTTTGTCGCAGTTGTTGAGGGTGCGGTCGGTGTTATCGAGGCGCAGAGTGACCTCGGCGAAGCCCATCGCTTTTCTCAGCGAAGTGCCGCCGAAGATGACATCCTCCATTTTCGAGCCGCGCAGGCTCTTTGACGACTGCTCGCCGAGAACCCAGCGAACGGCATCGGAGATGTTGCTCTTGCCGGAGCCGTTGGGTCCTATGACGGCGGTTATGCCTTTTCCGAATTCGAGCGTTGTCTTGTCGGGAAAGGATTTGAAGCCCTGCAGTTCGAGTGCTTTTAGTAACATTTATCTGCCTGCCTTTATAATAAGTTGACTTTTTCCAAGGTTATATCGCGCGCCGAGAGAGCCGCGCTTTCTTTTATTTTGCATTCATAGCCGAGTTCTCTGAGCTTTTCGATATTGCATCTTCTCTGCCCGGAAGCTTTTGAAACTTCACGCGGGGCGACATATATTATGTACTTCCCCTTTTCTTTTCCGGAGAGTGCTCTGTTAATAATATCAAAATATATATGCCCCTCGCACATCTCGCGCAGAGCCGGATGATATGCACCGGCAACGAAAGAGCCCTCGACGTCGCCGCCGGAATGAAGTCCGAGGCGGATGACTTTTATCCCCGCTCGCTCGAACATCGGAAGTATCTTCGCACAGAGCACCGCCGCCTCTTCGGGAGTCTGCGGGCGGTATTCGCCATTGCGATATAGCTCGGCGAGCTCGGTGTTTTCTATAACAACCGTCGGATATATCCGCGCAGTATCGGGTGAAAGTGAGATTATGTCCCGCGCCGTCCCGATGCTGTCCTCATCATTCGAACCGTAGAGCCCGGTCATCATCTGGAGCCCCAATTCGAAGCCGCGTTCTTTTAAAAGCCGCGCCGAGCGGAAAATATCCTCGCGCGTGTGACCCCTGCGGTTCATCGCGAGCACTTTATCATTCGTGCTCTGTGCGCCGAGTTCGACCGCCGTGACATGATACTTTTCAAGAATATCGCATATCTCGCCGTCAACAGCGTCCGGGCGGGTGGATATTCTGATGCCCTTAAAGCCGTTTTCGCCGATGAACTCCTGCGCCGAAGAGAGCAGCTCGATCATATAATCGCGGTCGATAGCCGTAAAGCTGCCGCCGAAAAATGCTATCTCCCCGTCCTTTATTCCCTCAGGTGACGAGCGCATGGCGATGAGCGCCGCGTCGCACACATCCTGCGCTGTCGGCTGGCTCTTTGCGCCCGAAATACTTCTCTGATTGCAGAAACTGCACTGGTGCGGGCAGCCCGCGTGGGGAACGAATACGGAGACGTTTATATGTTTCATGCCTTGAGCCCCATGAGCTCCAGAGCCTCTTTTGCCGCCGCCTGCTCGGCTATCTTCTTGCTTCTGCCCGAGCCGTGGCCGATGACATTGCTATTGAGATGGACTTCGACGCTGAAGGTCTTGTTGTGGTCGGGTCCGCTCTCGCCGACGAGGACATATTCGACCGCCTCCTCGGGGTTGCGCTGGACTATTTCCTGCAAGGTGGTCTTGTAGTCCGTGACGACCGGCTTCTCCTCGTCCGCCTTATCGATAAAACGGAAAACGAACTTCTTCGCCGGCTCTATGCCGCCGTCGAGATAGATAGCGGCGAGCACAGCCTCAAACGCATCGGCGAGGATAGACGGGCGATCCTTGCCGCCGGTGAGCACTTCGCCCTTGCCGAAGAGCAGATAGTCGCCGATACCGAGAGTGCGCGCAAATTCGCTGAGTGACTTCTCGCAGACGAAATAAGCGCGTCTCTTTGTCAGCTCGCCCTCGGGCAGGTGCTTGAAGTGATGGAAGAAATGCTCGGCGGAGATAAAGCCGAGCACCGAGTCGCCCAGAAACTCCAGGCGCTCGTTGCAGCGCGTGCCGTCCTGCCGCTCGTTGGCGTATGACGAGTGGGTCAGCGCCTCGGTGAGCAGCTTTTTATTCTTGAAATTGTAGCCTATTTTCTTTTCGAGTTCTCTGTTGTCCATTTTTTTACTCCGCGTCGGCAGCTTCCTTGACGCTCTGTGCGATGGTGCCGACTATATTTTTTTCTGCGCAGGTCTTTGCCTGCCTTATGGCGTTGCGGATAGCCTTCGCGTCGGACGAGCCGTGCGCCTTGATAACAACGCCGTTGACTCCGAGCAGCGGCGCGCCGCCGAACTCGGAATAATCCATTCTCATTTTAAGTCCGAGCAAGCCTCCCTTGACCATCATGGCGGCGAGCATGGTTATCGAGCTCTTCTTGAAGATGTTCTTGATATTCGCCATCATCGCGCCCGCGACACCCTCATAGAGCTTTAAGATAATATTGCCCGTGAAGCCGTCCGCGACGAGCACGTCGCAGCAGCCGTAGGGCACGTCGCGAGTCTCGACGTTGCCGATGAAGTTGATTTCTTTCGTATCCTTGAGAAGATCGAACGCCTCATGGCGCAGGCGGTCGCCCTTGCTGTCCTCGGTGCCGATATTCGCAAGAGCCACGCGCGGAGACTGAACTTTTACGAACTTCTCCGAATATATCGCGCCCATCTGGGCGAACTGCTTCAAATGCTCCGCGGTGCAGTCTGCGTTCGCGCCGCAGTCGAGCAGAAGAAACGGCTTGTCGTTAGAGGGCAGGACGCTGCCTATCGCCGGGCGTTTTACGCCCTTGATGCGCTTGACGATAAAAGTCGCACCCATGACGAGCGCGCCGGTTGACCCGGCACTCACAAATGCGTCACCCTTGCCGTCCGCAAGAGCCTGGAGTCCAACCGCCATGGAGCAGTTTTTCTTGCTTTTGAGTATCTCGCCGGGCTGATCGGTCATGGCGATAACGTCCGGGGCGTCCATAATATCAATGCCTGTGAGCGATATCTTGTTCTGCGCGGCGCAGGAGAATATCTTCTCCTTGTCGCCGACGAGCGCTATATCCACGCCGAGATCGTCCTTTGCGTTGCGGCTGCCCTTGATAACCTCAAGAGGTGCATTGTCGCCGCCGAAAGCATCAACTATAATCTTCATTTTTCATTCTCTCCTTCGATATATTTTCCCGCAGACTCGAGTCCCCGCTGCGAGATCTTCTCATAACGCTCCTGCTTCGAGCGGATACGCTCGTCGAGGGGCGGAAGTATTCCGAAGTTTGCGCCCATGGGCTGAAAATCCGTCACGCTCTCGTCGCTGATATAGCGTGCGAGCGCACCCATGACGGTGTCCCCGGGCATGACGAACGAGTCTTTTCCGTTTATATACCGCGCAGCGTTGATGCCGGCGAGTATTCCCGAGGCGGCGGACTCCATATAGCCCTCCACGCCGGTTATCTGACCCGCGAAGAATATTCGTCTGTCGCTCCTGAGCGAGAAGTCCGCGCCGAGGAGCCTGGGTGAATTTATAAATGTGTTGCGGTGCATGACGCCGTAGCGCACGAACTCCGCATTTTTGAGCGCGGGTATCATAGAGAAAACGCGCTTCTGCTCGCCGAATTTCAGATTCGTCTGGAAGCCGACGAGATTGTACATAGTACCCGCCGAGTTCTCTTTTCTGAGCTGGAGCACCGCCCACGGTCTGTGTCCCGTGCGCGGATCGCGCAGACCGACGGGTTTCATCGGACCGAAGCGGATAGTATCCTGCCCGCGCAGAGCCATGACTTCTATCGGCATACAGCCCTCGTAGACTCCCTTGCGCTTGTCGAACGAGTGGGTTTCGGCGCTCTCCGCGCCGACAAGGGCTTCGTAAAACGCCTCATACTCCTCTTTGTTCATCGGACAGTTTATATAGTCATCCTCGCCGCCCCTGTCGTAGCGCGACTGCTTGAACGCGCAGGACATATCGAGGCTCTGAGCCGAAACTATCGGCGCGGCGGCATCGTAGAAGCTCAGATGTCCGGGGCAGATTTTCTCTATCTCATTGGAGAGCGCGTCGGACGCGAGCGGACCTGCGGCGATAATCACAACGCCGTCTGCGGGTATCTCCGTCACCTCGCCGCGGACTATATCTATAAGCGGATCTTCTTCGACTGTCTTTGTGACAAGGGCGGAGAAATCGTCCCTGTCAACGGCTAAAGCGCCGCCTGCGGGGACGGCAGTCGCCTTGGCGCAGCTCACGCAGAGCGAGCCGAGCATCTCCATCTCGGCTTTGAGCTCACCCGCGGCGCTCGCGGTGCGCAGAGCCTTGAAGGAGTTCGAGCAGACGAGCTCGGCGAAGTTCGGGCTCGAATGGGCGGGCGAGAATTTTTGCGGCTTCATCTCGCACAGGGTAACTCTTATCCCCGCGCGTGACAGCTGTCTCGCGGCTTCAACGCCCGCGAAGCCCGCTCCTATAACGGTAACTTTATTCATCGGTTTTTTTACCTTTTCTTGCGCTCTTTTTCGTATATCCGCAGCCCTCGTTGAGGCATTCGACAACGCCGCCCTTCTTCTTGAACAGGGACTTGCCGCACTGCGGGCATATCTCATCCGTCGGCTTATCCCAGGTCATGAAGTCGCAGCCCGGCCAATTCGAGCAGCCGTAGAAAGTATAGCCCCTCTTCGTCTTTCTCTCGATGACCTTTGCGCCGCACTTGGGGCACTTTGCGTTCGTTTCGAGCACGAGCGGCTTCGCGTTCTTGCACTCGGGATAGCCGGGGCAGGCAAGGAATCTGCCGTAGCGTCCGGTCTTTATGACCATCATTCTGCCGCACTTCTCGCAGGGGATATCCGTTATATCCTCTTCGAGCTGAATTTTGACATCCTTCATCTCGGCTTTCGCCTTGTCGAGCGACTTCTCGAACTCGCCGTAGAAATCGTCGAGGACGGAGACATAGTCGATATCGCCGGAATCGACGCGGTCGAGCATATCCTCCATCTGCGCGGTGAACTTGACGTTGACTATGCGCGGGAACTTCTCTTTGAGCAGCTTCGTTGTCGCCTCGCCGAGCTCGGTGGGCACGAACTGCTTCGACTCGCGCTTGACATAGTTTCTCTTGACTATTGTAGTGATTATTGTTGAATAGGTACTCGGTCTGCCGATACCCTTTTCCTCGAACTCCTTGACGAGCGACGCTTCGGTGAAGCGCGGCGGAGGCGAGGTAAAGTGCTGCGAGGGGATGAGCTCCTTGAGCTTCGCAGTGTCTCCGACCTTTATCTCGGGCAGGAGCGAACCCTTGCTCTCGTCGTCGCTTATCTCATATACTTTTGTAAAGCCGTCGAAGCGCACGGAATAACCGGCGGCGGTGAACAGGCAATATTTGCCCTCGGCGGCGTCCTTTTCGTTTGCTCCGGCTATTTCAAGCTTCACCGTATCCTGGACGCAGCTCGCCATGAGGCTCGCCATGAAGCGCTTCCAGATAAGATTATAGAGCTTATACTGATCCGAAGTCAGCGAATCCTTGACGCGCTCGGGGGTTATCGACGGGGTCGCGGGGCGGATAGCCTCATGGCCGTCCTGCGCGTTGGCTCCGGTCTTGTAATAGCGCGGCTTGTCGGGCAGATACTCCTTGCCGAAGATATCTTCTATAGCGGCGGCAGCCTGGGCGCGCGCCTCCTCGGAGATTCTCAGCGAGTCGGTTCTCATGTAGGTTATAAGACCGGTCGTGCCGATGCCCTGAACATCGACGCCCTCATAGAGCTCCTGCGCGGTGCGCATGGTCTTCTGAGTCTGAAAACCGAGCTTCCTCGAAGCCTCCTGCTGGAGGGTGGAGGTGGTAAAGGGCGGCGCGGGGTTCTTCTTTCTCGTGCCCTTTTTGAGGGTTTTGACGGTATACGAAGCGCCGTCGAGGCGGCTGAGGATAGCGTCCGACTGCTCTTTGTTCTCTATTTTTATCTTGCCGTTTTCGTCGCCGTAGAGCGATGCGGAAAACACCTTGCGGGACGGGGCGGTGAACTTTGCGTCTATCGTCCAATATTCCTCGGGCTTGAACGCACGGATCTCCTCCTCGCGGTCAACTATCATGCGCACCGCGACGCTCTGAACGCGGCCGGCGGAAAGTCCGCGGCGTATCTTCTGCGAAATAAACGGGCTCAAGCGATAGCCGACGAGTCTGTCGAGTATTCTTCTCGCCTGCTGTGCGTTGACGAGATTCATGTCGACGGCGCGCGGATGTTCCATGCCGTTCTTGATTCCGGTTTTGGTTATCTCGTTGAAGGTGACTCTGTTCTTGTCCTCAAGATTGAGGTCGAGCAGGGTCGAAAGGTGCCACGATATCGCTTCTCCCTCGCGATCAGGGTCGGTTGCGAGGATAACTTTATCGCTTTTTTCAACATCTTTTTTCAGCTCGCTGACGAGCTTCTCTTTTCCTTTTATAACGGCGTATTTCGGCGCGAAGTCATGCTTGACATCGACGCTCAGCTTCGCCGCGGGCAGGTCGCGGACATGACCCATCGAGGCGACTACCTCATAGCCGGGTCCGAGATATTTTTTAATTGTCTTCGCCTTTGCGGGCGACTCGACTATAACTAAAGTGGACATTTCGTTTGCTCCCCTGTTCAAATTTTTTTGTATCGTTTCCCTGCGCACAGACACACGAGATCTTCAAGCTCCAGCTCGGTCATCGAGCTGACAACCTCCCACGGCGCAAATCCGGTCTTTGCCGCTATCTCGTCTGCAAACAGAGGTTCTTCTCCCATTGATTCGTATATTTTCTTTGCCTTTTCAGAGAGTCCGACGGGTATCGACACGAGCTTTTTGACCCTGAACTCCTCAGGCTTCGGCTCGGGCTCGAATTTTTTGACCGATTCGTGCGGAAGCTCGACGGTCTTCGGCTCTTCTTTCGCCTGCTCCTGCGTCAGCTCGCGCCTGCCGCTCAGATATTCGAGCGCCTTCGCCATATCCTCCGGCTTTATCTTGTCGGGATAGCGCACGGAGTATTCCGTTATCAGATCGTAAATTGACAAAAGCGGTCTTGCGCCGTCTCTTATCAGCCGATTTGCCCCGGCGTAAGATGAGTTGAACACATCGCCGGGCGGCGCGAACACATCTCGTCCCTGTTCTATGGCGCAGTTTGCGGTGATGAGCGAGCCGCTCTTAACTCCCGCCTCGATGACTATTGTAGCGTCGCAGAGTCCAGAGATTATTCTGTTTCTTATCGGGAATGTTCTCGCCGAGGACGGGAATCCCGGCGGAAACTCCGTTATCAGCGCACCGCTCTGAGCCACGCAGTCACGCAGATACTCGTTTTCCATAAGATATTTGTATCCGAAGCCGCAGCCGAGCACCGCCGCCGTGACTCCGCCGGAGTCGAGCGCGCCGTTGTGCGCGCAGCTGTCGATACCCATCGCCGCGCCGGAGACGACGCAGATGCCGGAATATGCAAGCGCCGCGGCATAGCGGTGCGCGAGGTAGCTGCCCTGGAACGAGGCTTTTCTCGTACCGACAACGGCAATGCACACGCGCTGTGTCACGCGTTTTATGTCGCCCCTGACGAAGAGCGCCAGCGGCATGTTGCGCAGACTTCTGAGCTTCGGCGGATAGTCCTCGTCGTCCGGAGTGAGGACGGTCCAGCCGTTATTACAGCAAACATCAACAATGCCCTGCGCCTTTTCGGGAGAGCATTGTTTGAGTTTTTCTATCTGTCTGTTGGTGAGTACACCGCTCAATCGCCATTCTATCTCGCCCCTTGAGTACAACTCCTCGGGGGATGGAAACACAGCGGTAATCTCATCTGTGACAGCTCCTGCGCCAAGAGCTTCCTGGAGCCAGAGCCAATAGGCTTTCTTGTCCATTGAAGCCTCCGTGTGTTATTTTGTCAGCTCCCACATAAGCACTGCGGCGGCCGCCGCGGCGTTCAACGACTCGGCGCGCCCGCGCATCGGAATAGTCACGGGCAGAGTGCAGGCGGACATGACCTCGGGCGATATTCCGCTGCCCTCGTTGCCGACAACGCAGATAACGGAGCCCGAAAAACTCATATCGGTTATCTTCTTTGCCCCGTCGGACGGCGTGGAAGCTAAGGTAAGCATACCCTTTTTGGCGGCAAAAATCAAGAGAGAGGGCAAATTTCCTGTTGTCAAAACAGAAATTCGCATCGAAGAGCCCATCGCGGCGCGAAGCGCTTTCGGGTTATATATATCGCATCCGCCGCCGACTATGACGCCGCTCATGCCGAACGCCTCCGCGGTTCTGAGCACCGCGCCGAGATTCGACGGATCCTGCATATTGTCGAGCGCTATATATGTCCCCTTGGGGTCAATCGTCTCCAGCTCCGCCTCTTTTCGCTTGACGCAGATGCAAAAAACACCCTGCGCCTCGCGGGTATCGGAGAGAGTTCCGGCGAGCTCATGCGGTATCTCGAACGCCTGCTCCGCTTTTTCAGCAACGGCAGAGATATAGTCCGGATACTTTTCGAGCGCTTCTTTTGTGAAGAACGCGGTCTTTATTTCTATCCCGGTCTTTGCGACATCCGAGCACAGGCGTGCGCCCTCAAGCGCAAACAGCCCCGTTTCCCTGCGGAACGAGGCACTCTGCGACAAATGCCGGAAAAGCTTCACTTTTTCGTTGGAACGCGACGAGATCTTTTCGAAATCCATCTTTTTTCCTCCGATATGAAATAAGGGACTGCATCAGCAGCCCCTTAACTTTCAGATTGAGTCTCTACCCGAAAATCTCCGATCACTTACTTGAGGGCAGCCTTGGCCTGCTCGGTCAGAGCGGTGAAAGCGGCGGGATCGCTGATGGCGATCTCGGAGAGCATCTTGCGGTTGAGATCGATGCCGGCCTTCTTCAGACCGTTGATGAACGTGGAATAGTTCATGCCGTTGAGCTTCGCGGCAGCGGAGATTCTGGTGATCCACAGGCTGCGGAAGTCACGCTTCTTCTGCTTGCGGCCGATGTAAGCGTACTGGCCGCTCTTCATGACAGCCTGCTTGGCGGTCTTGAAAAGGCTGTGCTTTGAGCCATAGTAGCCCTTGGCAAGCTTCAGAACTTTATTTCTTCTCTTGCGAGTCATTGTTGCACCTTTGATACGTGCCATGGTTTTCTACCTCCGAATAATTAATGAGTGGTTGGCTGTCTCTTATTTGTAAGGGATAAGCTTCTTTATCTGCTTGACGTTGGTGGTGTCTGCAACAGAGGTCTTGCGAAGATTTCTCTTACGCTTTGTGCTCTTCTTGGTAAGGATGTGAGACTTGTTTGCGTGTGCACGTATCGGCTTACCGTTTTTTGACAGCTTGAAGCGCTTTTTAGCACCGCTGTGAGTTTTGATCTTGGGCATGAGTTCTTTTCCTCCTTCAACTTTTTGACCGGTATTTTACCGGGATAATCACTTTGCGCTCTTGGGAGCGAGGAACATGAGCATCTGGCGTCCCTCAAGCTTTGCCGGCTTCTCGACCGAGGCGATATCCGCGCACTTCTCCGCAAACTGAGCCATTATGGTCAGTCCGAGATCGGTGTGGGTCATCTCGCGTCCGCGGAAGCGGATCGAGACCTTGGTCTTGTTGCCTGCCGACAGGAACTTTCTGGCGTGACCGACTTTCGTATCAAAATCATGTACGTCAATGTTGGGTGAAAGGCGGATCTCCTTTATCTCGATCACACGCTGATTCTTCTTCGCTTCCTTTTCCCTCTTGGACTGCTCAAAACGGTATTTGCCGTAGTCCATGATCTTACAGACGGGCGGCTTTGCCTGCGGAGCTATCTTGACAAGGTCGAGATTTCTCTCTGCGGCAAGCTTCTGAGCCTGAGCGGCGGAAACGATACCGAGCTGTTCACCGTCATTGCCTATAAGCCTAACCTCTTTGTCCGTGATCTCTTCATTGATCTGCATTTCTTTGATACCTATAACCAAGCACCTCCATATGCTCTGACCGGTTCTACCGGAAAAATCAAAGCGAGGGCACAGAGATGCCCTCGCTCAATAATCAACAGAAATAAAAATCCGTTCTTATTGACCCGCGCGGACAAAACCCCGGAGGTGAGAGCTGCGGCACAATGCGTCACTCTGCTTTGTTGTACGCACTATTTTAACAGCCCGAAAGGATTTTGTCAAGCGGTTTTTCGGATTATTTTATAAAAAGTACCGACGACGCTATTACAAACTGCGCCGCATAGTAGAGAGTGTGGTTTATAATAACATTGGGCTTCGTGTTTCCGCCCTCTTTGAAATACATATTCGACAGCACCGCATCCGAGAGGATAAACAGTATTCCGCCGACCGCTGTGAGAATCCACTGCTTTGCAAAGGAATTGTTGAGCATCGCGACCGCGCTGACGGCAAAGGTCATGAACAGGAAAAAGGTATAGACGCCGACTATCGTTCTGAACTTGCCGAACTTGAGCTTGAGCAGCTTTTCGCTGACGATAACATTGCCTATGGCGACAACGACCGAGATTATTATCGGCAGGACAGCCGTGAGCACGCTCCAGTTGCCGGCGAATTTATAAATAGCGCCTATGTAGAACACATGGCCTATCATGAACGCTATGAATCCGGCGTTGAGGAACTTCTCCATATCCTTTTCATATATCCATTTCAAATCGAGCCATATGTCGCCCGAGAGACCGAGCACAAGACCGAACACGATGAGCCCGGCATACACCTCGTGACCCGGGTTGACCGCCGCCGCGGAGAGCGCCGTAAGCAGGAAGAAGAAGCTCGCTATCGCCTTTGAATAGAGCCCCTTGAGTCCGCCGCATTTCACGCGCAGGACAAGGAAAACGACGACCGCCGCGATGCCTGCCGCGAGCGCGGCATAAAAATATGCTGTTGACAAAATGATAGCCTCCTGATTCGTACCCGCCGCAGGGGCGGGAAAATTTCACACGGAGACGAGTATACAACATCCGACACGGTTCGACAATAGGTTGAAATGTAACATTATTGCAACAGTTTTGCTTATTTTGTCTCTTTAAAATATTGGGCTTGTTTTGAGTCGGAAATGAGAAAATCCGCCGCATCCGATTAAAGACGCGGCGGAAAAATCTGCTTTTATTTCTTGCTGACGCCGAGAGTCATCTTCTCGCCGTTGATGTTCCACTCCTTGGAGCTATCGCCGCCGAGGGAATAGACTATCTCATCCGCGAGGACATCATGCTTTATGGACTCGGCGTTCTTCTTGATGATACCGTTGAGCTTTTCATTCTCGCCGGTGTAGAGAACGATCTTATCCATAACATCGAAGTCTGCCTCTTTGCGCATGGTCTGGATCTTCGAGATTATCTCTCTGACGAAGCCCTCTTCGATAAGCTCGGGGGTGAGGTTCGTGTCGATTGCGACGGTGATGCCGTAGTCGGAGACCGCGAAGCTGCCCTCTTTCTGGACGGAGTCTATGAGCAGGTCGTCAACGCCGAGCTCTATTTCGTTGCCGTCGACGCTGAACTTCAGCGCGCCGTTCTCGTCGAGCTCCTTCTTGGCGGCGGAGCCGTCGAGGGAGGCGAGATGCTCTTTTATCTTGCCGAGGAATCTGCCGTATTTCGGGCCGACGGTCTTGAGCTGCGGCTTGAAGCTGTAGCTGACGAAATCCGCCTCGCCGTCAACGAATTCGAGTTCCTTGACATTGAGCTCGTCTTTGATTATCTCCGCGTACTCGCCGCCGAGAGCCTCGTCCGCGCGGACAAACATCTTGCCCAGCGGCTGACGGTTCTTGATGTTCGCGCCGTTTCTTGCGGCACGGCCGAGCACGACTATATTGAGCGCCTCGTTCATTCTCTCCTCAAGAGCCTTATCAACATATGCGGCATCCGCAACGGGATAATCGCACAGGTGGACGCTCTCGGGAGCGGACTTGTCGATGCTGCACACGAGGTTGCGGTAGATATCCTCGGTCATGAACGGGATCATCGGAGCGGCAAGCTTCGAGACGGTGACGAGCGCGGTGTAGAGAGTCATATAGGCATCTATCTTGTCCTGGCTCATGCCCTGCGCCCAGAAGCGCTCGCGGCAGCGGCGGACATACCAGTTGCTCATCTCGTCGACGAAGTTCTGCAGCGCACGCGCCGCCTCGGGGATGCAGTAATCCGCAAGGTAATTGTCAACGGTGGTGATAAGGGTGTTAAGTCTCGAGAGAAGCCATCTGTCCATGGTCGGCAGCTCCTCAGCCTTGCGAAGCTCATGCTTCGTGGCGTCGAACTCGTCTATATTTGCATAGAGCACGAAGAAAGCGTAGATGTTCCAGAGTGTGCCCATGAACTTGCGCTGACCCTCGATAACAGCCTTGCCGTGGAAGCGGTTGGGCAGCCAGGGAGCGGAGTTGGTGTAGAAATACCAGCGGACTGCGTCTGCGCCGTAGGCGTTGAGCGCGTCGAACGGGTCAACGGCGTTGCCCTTAGACTTTGACATCTTCTGACCGTTCTCATCCTGAACGTGACCGAGAACGAGGACGTTTTCATAGGGCGCTCTGTTGAACAGCAGGGTCGAAATGGCGAGCAGCGAATAGAACCAGCCTCTCGTCTGATCGACAGCCTCGGAAATAAACTGCGCCGGGAACTGCTGCTTGAACAGGTCGTGATTTTCAAACGGATAGTGGTGCTGCGCGAAGGGCATCGAGCCGGAGTCGAACCAGCAGTCGATAACCTCAGGCACGCGGTGCATCTCGCCGCCGCACTTCGGGCACTTTATTGTAACAGCGTCGATATAGGGGCGGTGCAGCTCGATATCGTCCGGGCAGTTCGAGGACATGCTCTTGAGCTCTTCGATAGAGCCTATCGAATGTCTGTGACCGCACTCGCATTCCCAGACGTTGAGCGGAGTTCCCCAGTAGCGGTTACGGCTGATGCTCCAATCCTGGACGTTCTCTATCCAGTCGCCGAAGCGTCCCTTGCCTATGCTCTCGGGGATCCAGTTGACGGTGTTGTTGTTGCGGACGAGGTCGTCCCTGACCGCGGTCATCTTAATGAACCACGAATCCCTTGCATAGTAGATGAGGGGCGTGTCGCAGCGCCAGCAGTGGGGGTAGCTGTGTTCAAACACGGGAGCTGAGAAGAGAAGTCCGCGCTTGTCGAGGTCAACGAGCACCTCCTTGTCCGCATCCTTGCAGAACTTACCCGCCCACGGGGTGCTCTTGTCCATGCAGCCGGCGGCGTCGACGAGCTGAACGAACGGAAGATCGTAGTTCTTGCCGACGTTTGCGTCGTCCTCACCGAAGGCCGGCGCGATATGGACGATACCGGTGCCGTCCGTCAGAGTGACATAACCGTCGCAGGTGACGTACCAGCCCTTTTTGCCGTCCTTCGACTTTGTGCATTCGAACAGCGGCTCATACTCTCTGTATTCAAGCTCCTTGCCCTTAAAGGTAGCGAGAGTCTCGACTCCCTCGGGGAAGAACTTCTCAACGAGGGCCTGCGCCATATAGTATACGGTGCCGTCCTCAACCTTGATTTTAACATAGTCCTCTGCGGGGTTGACGCAGAGCGCGACGTTCGAGGGCAGAGTCCACGGAGTTGTCGTCCATGCGAGGAAATATGCGTCCTCGTCCTTTGCCTTGAACTTGACTACCGCCGAGCGCTCCTTGACATCCTTATAGCCCTGAGCGACCTCCTGAGATGAGAGCGGGGTGCCGCAGCGCGGGCAGTAGGGCACTATCTTGAAGCCCTTATAGAGCAGACCCTTGTCCCAAATCTGCTTGAGCGCCCACCACTCGGACTCGATAAAGGTGTTGTCATAGGTGACGTAGGGGTGCTTCATATCGGCCCAGAAGCCGACCTTGCCGGAGAAATCCTCCCACATACCCTTGTATTTCCATACGCTCTCCTTGCACTTCTTGATAAAGGGCTCAAGACCGTATTCCTCTATCCCCTGTTTGCCCTCGATGCCGAGCAGCTTCTCGACCTCGATCTCAACGGGCAGACCGTGGGTATCCCAGCCGGCCTTTCGGGGCACCATATAGCCCTTCATGGTCTTGTAGCGCGGGATCATATCCTTTATAACTCTCGTCAGCACGTGGCCGATATGCGGCTTGCCGTTTGCCGTCGGCGGGCCGTCATAGAAAGTGAAAGTCTCCGCATTTTTACGCGAGTCGATGCTCTTCTCGAAGATGTGGTTCTCGTTCCAGAAATCGAGCACCTTTTTCTCGCGGTTGACGAACTCAAAATTCGTCGATACCTTGTCGTACATAATAGCTATCCATCCTTTCAGGGAATCGCGGCTGATAACAAAAAAGGTCCCTGTCCATAACAGGACAAAGACCCGGCTTTGCAACCACCCACTACATTCAATTAAATGCCGCCCGGTAACGGTGGGACGCGCCGTCGGGATCTACTCGGTTTTCGCCTTTCGTCCCGCTGCTCGGGAGTGATGTTCGCTCCTGCGCCGAGTACCAGCTTTCCACTGCCGCCGGCTCACTTCGTCTCTTTGCGCAAGGCTACTGTCTCCGTCATAGCCTTTCAGATATGCTCATTTAGTGTTGCACCCGACAGGTACAACATTAAGGTGATTATAATACTTTTAGATTTATTCGTCAATAGGTTTGAGCCGACTATTTTCAGTCGGTATCGGTATTCATAATCAACTCATAAGCCCTCATGCATTCGTCGGCGGGCAATCCCGTCTCGTTCTGCATAAACGCCACGGCCTCCTCCGATTTCTCGAATTTCTCCAAAACATCCTTTGCCTCGGAAAATCTTTTTACCGCTTTTTCGAATTCATTACCCATAGCTTTTCTCCTCTCAAGGTGCCGCACCGACGGGTGAAGCAGGTTTAGTTTATATAAGCCCCGACAGGCTGACGGCTGTTTCATAGGCGTTTTTGGCGGTCTGATATACCGCAACGCCGTTTTGCTCTGCGCGGATACGCGCGTCCTCATCGAGGGGCGCGGACTCCGTCAAAATAATGCAGGCTATGTCCGCGAGCGCCGCCACGCCTATGGAGTTGACATTGCCCATGACGGTCATCCAGGCGTCCCCCGCCTTTGCGCGGGACATGACCCAGCTCAGAAGGTCGCCGCAGTAGCCGCCCGTGACCTCGCGCGAGAGCGAGTCTTCGTTTTCGCAAAGAGCTTTGAGCCCCAGCTTTTCTTTTATATCCCCGACCGTCATTTCGTCTCCTCCTTTTTGCCCGTGCTTCTGAACGGCGCGGGAATATACTCCTGCATATCCGTGCCCGCGAGCTCATCGCGCATGGCGAAAACGCAGTCGTGCAGCGTCGCGCTGCCCCTGACTATATCCTCCGCGAGGGCGCGGCAGGTGGGCGCGCCGCAGGTGCCGCAGTCGAGCCCCGGCAGGCGTGCGATTATCTCGGTCATCTTCGACATCATCGCCATAGCGTCGGAGACATTGTCGGCGAGCTTGAGAACCGACGAGCCCTCGAGCGGCCGCTGCCAGCTCATAGTCTCGGGCACTTCGTCGCCCGCCAGATGATTCGCCGCAACGGGCAGATATCTTCTGAGCTGCTGGATCCGCGCCTTTGCGACATACGGGTTTTCCGCAGTCAGCGAGCCGCCGACGCAGCCGCCCGAGCAGGCGTTGAGCTCGACAAAATCGAGCCTGTCAAGCTTTTCGTCCTCTATCTCTTCGAGCACTTTTATGACATTTTCTATTCCGTCCGCGGCGAGATATTTATCCTTGAGCAAAGCCGCCGACTCGCCGCCGCTCGACGCCCAGTTGACTCCCATGAGCCCCGACTTGCAGGCGTCCTCGGGCGCGCCGAGGTGGTTCATCTGCTTCAGGAGCACGGGATATATATCCTTCATCGCTATCACGGCGTCGACATTCGACTCCGGCAGGCAGATGGGCTGCTTGACGGCGGTTATCTTCGCGGGGCACGGCGTGATAAAAAATATTCCGATATCCGAAGAGTCGAGTCCCGTTTTTGCCTGCGCCTCGCTGCGCGCTATCAGAGCCGCAGTCTCCATGGGTGAATTGAGCGGCAGGACATGCGGGACAAGGTGCGGGAAGCAGACCCTTATCAGCCGGCAGACCGCAGGGCACGCCGAGGATATTACCGGCCGGGGTATATCGTGCTCGGCGATGTATTTTCGCGTCGCATCGCTGACGAGCTCGGCGCCTCTCGCGACCTCGAACACCTCGTCAAAGCCGAGCATTTTGAGCGCGGTTATGACATATCCGATATCATCAAGATTGTTGAACTGCCCGTAGAGCGACGGCGCGGGCAGGGCGACTCTGTATTTGAACTCGATTATCCTGTTCATCGAGTCGCGGTGGGAATATTTTGCATGGTGCGGGCAGACGCGGATACACTCGCCGCAGTCGATGCAGCGTTCTGAGATAATATGCGCCTTGCCGCTGCGCACGCGTATAGCCTGCGTGGGACATCGCTTTATGCAGTTGGTGCAGCCCATGCACTTCTCTTCATCGAGCCGCACCGAATGGAAATACGTGTTCATGTAAAAAGTCCTCCCGGCTCCCGCAGACGCGGGCGCTCAGTCAGTGAGCGGTATATACTTTGAGGCTTATCGTTGTTCCGACATCCTTTTCGGTGTCTATCTTCATCTCGTCCGTATACTTCTTTATATTGGGCAGACCCATGCCCGCGCCGAAGCCGAGGGCGCGCACCTTATCGGGCGCGGTCGAATACCCCTCCTGCATGGCGAGCTCGACATTTTCTATGCCGGGTCCGTGATCGGCGAGCACCATGGATATGCACTCGGGCGATATCTCGACATCTATCTCGCCGCCGCCCGCATGGATGACCATATTTATTTCGCCCTCGTACATGGCTATCGAGACGTTTCTTATCACGTTGGCGTCAAAGCCGAGGCCCTTGAGCACGCGCTTTGTCTCGCCCGACGCCTCGCCCGCGCGGGTAAAATCCTCCCCGTCAACGTCAAAATGGAGCTTCATGTTATCCATTGACAGCCCTGCCCCCTCTCAGGCCTGCCTGATAGAGCTTTCCGCAGGAGGTGAACATCTCAAGCTCAGTTTTGAGCACGACGATATCCAGCTCGCGCGCAAGGTCGAGTATCGCATCGCCCGGCACTTTGCCGCGCACGAACACGATGACCTTCATATCCATCATCTCGGCAGTCCGCACGACCTGTGGATTGACGAGCCCGGTGAGCAAAACTGCCTGTTCTTTGACAAATGCGAGCACGTCGCTCATCATGTCGCTGCCGCAGGCGGTCTGCACCTCTCTGTCCAGATGATCGCCGCCGCAGAGCAGCTCCGCCGAAAGAATTTCTTTAAGCTGTAAAACGGTCATTGTATTCCACCCTCTTGAGCAAAACTCTCAACTTTTCTGAGATTCTGCTTTTATTTATGTTGATTATAACATGATAGTTGAATCATTTCAACCTTATTAAATTTTACTTTTCACTTTGAGCGAAGCGAAAAACAGCCCCGCTAAAAGCGGAGCTGTCGAATACCGGGAAACCGGGGTTTATTTTATTTCTTTGCCTTTGCGGCTTTCTTGGCTTTTCTCTCGTCCTTGCTGTCGAGCCAGCCGAACTTATACATTGCAAACGCGCCGAGGAGCGATGCGATGATGGTGACGAAGATAAGCGTTCCGACTCCCATGGTCGAGGCAAAGATAAGAGTGATAACGCCGACCATTATCGGGAAGATGGAAATCTTCCAGTGCTTCGAGAAGTAGGTCGCGGCGAGCGCGCCGAAGAGCGCGGGCAGAACCTGCTTGAAAGCGGGAGCGATGTTGGGGTTGGTGGTCAGCGCGGGGAGCACCGGACGGAACGCGAGCACGCCGACTGCGAGGATTACAGTAGTCGTGATAGCCGAGGACGCGATAGCGATAGTCGAGATGACTTCACCCTCTTCGGAGTTTGCGCGCACGCCCGCATTCTCCATAGCGTTGAGTCCGCAGGGCAGCTTGAGGTTCGTGATGTTGCCGGTGACGAAGCTCAGATATGTTCCGCCTGCGCCGAGCATGGGAGCATAGGTGAACACTTCGGCGATGCCGGAGATCCAGTAGACCGGGATAACGACCTTCATTGCATCGAAAAGCTTGCCCGCCTCGGGCCACGCATTGTAGTGCGCGCTTATCGCGATGGGCACGAGCATGAGGGCTGCAATGGCGGTTATCGAAGAAATTCTGCCCCAGATATGTATTTTTTCGCTGTAGGGCTTAGCGTTCTTTTTACTCATTTGCATTTCCCTCCTTATCAGCCTCTCCACTCAAGATAAGCGAGTCCCTCGGGGCAGAACTTCGCTATAGCAATAGCGACGCCCATCGCGGCAAACATGCTTATCGGCAGAGCGAATGCTTCAAGCCACTTTATCTTGAACTTCTTGCACAGGAACGTGAGCAGACTCATGAATATCATCGCCGAGACGAGCACGCACACAGACATGAATCCTGCGCCATCGCCGAACTCCGCACCGTAGAGGGCGTTGTCGCCCGCCTTACCTGCGCCGGCAATTGCACGCGCGACGAACGCGGCGATGATGCCGATAAACGCAGCTGCGGAAAGAGTATCAGCAAGCTTCGAGTTCTTGTCGGCGACCTTACCCATGGTCTTCTGCACCTTCTTCATAACGAAGATGATGAGAATGAGCGGCAGGATGCAGCCGATGGTCATGACGAACGCGATGGTCGCAAAGACCTTGGGATCGGTCACGGGGCTCGAAAGAGTCAGACCGAAGGTATCGAGCGCTGCCTCAGCGGCGACGCTCTCGTAGGCAAGGTTGCCTATGACCGAGAGTCTGATCCACGGCAGGACGATGCCAAGCGAGTTTGCGAGCACGATGACCGTTGCGAGAATCGAGATGGCGGGCGCGATAGTGAACAGCGCGCTCGACACAACGGTGTTCTTCAGTGTATCAGTTGTTATTCCGAGTTTTTTGCCTTGTTTCCATGCCTTGACGAGAAAGAAAAGCGACTGCGCTATGACGAAGACAACGATAAAAAGACCGAGTCCTATCATAAAGCCGTTTTCCTTAAAATTTTCAGGGACCACAAAAACACCTCCTATAAAATTTCAGCGTATTAACTCACTGAGAATGATATCATATTATGGCGGTGCCCGTCAAGAAAAGTCGGGGATATATTGCAAAAAATGTGTAATAACCACGCTTCTTTTATTTTCTGTCTGCGTCAACATCAAAGCTTCCATATATAAAAATTTTATTTGTAATATTTTAAAGCTGGTACATACATTTCCGCCATTCTGTTCAACTTTTCATTTATCCGCATAATCTCCCTCAAGCGGCAAACAATACAGGTACGCAACAAAAGCAAGGGAGTTAATATAATGAAAGCAACAGGAATAGTCAGAAGAATCGACGATCTCGGCAGGGTCGTTATCCCCAAGGAAATTCGCCGCACGATGCGCATCCGCGAGGGCGACCCGCTCGAAATATACACAGACGCGGACGGCGAAGTTATTTTCAAAAAATATTCGCAGGTCGGCGAGCTGTCGTCGCTGACGGCGCAGTACGCCGAGGTTCTGCACAAGAACACGGGGCTTCCGGTCGTGATAACCGACCGCGACAGGGTCATTTCCTGCGCGGGCGTGCCGAAGAAAGAGACGGTCGAGCGCAGGATAACGCAGGCGCTCGAAAACATCATGGAGAACCGCAGTCCGTTTATCTGCGAGGAGGGCGGCGAACGGTTTCATCCGATAGAGGGCGTTGAGCGCGATGCGGCGGCGGCGTTTCCGATAATCGGCGCTGGTGATGTGTCCGGCGCGGTGGTTCTGCTCACGGCGGACGAGGCGTCTGTGCCGACGCAGACGGAGATAAAGCTCGTTCAGGTCGCGGCTTCGTTCCTCGGCAAACAGATGGAGGAATAACCTTTATTTTTCCTCTTGACAAGTGCTGCTATGCGCTATAAAATAATCGGGTATCCGATTGACGGGTTTGGGAGAGAGCCGGATTTCCGGCCACCGAAGGGGCGAAACTCTCAGGTAAAAGAACCGAGCCGGGACGGTCCTCTGGAAAGGCATTTGCACCGACGAAGCAATCCGCGAAGCGGAGAATCTTTCAGGTAAAAAGACAGAGTACACCATTTTTTCTGATGGTGTACTCTTTTTGTTTTCGGAGTGGTTTATGGACATTCTCATTTTTGCGTTTGAAATCATCGGCACCGTTGCGTTCTCGGTTTCCGGCGCGATGACAGGGCTGAAGAAAAATATGGATATTTTCGGCGTCATGATTCTGGGCGTTGTTACGGCTATCGGCGGCGGAGTCACGCGCGATCTCATTCTCGGCATAACGCCGCCCGGCACATTCGGTCACCCGGTATATGCGATAGTCGCGACGGTCACGGCGATAATAACTTTTCTGCCGGCAATCCGCAGACTGCTCACGAGTAATCAGCATGTCCATGACTTCGTTCTGCTCATTCTCGACTCGCTCGGGCTCGGAGTGTTCACGGTCGTCGGAATACAGACCGCTTACAGCGTCTCGACCGGGCGCGGCGCGTTTCTGGTAGTATTCGTCGGGGTCATAACCGGCGTCGGCGGCGGAGTGCTGCGCGATGTTCTCGCCGGGGAGAAGCCGTACATATTCGTAAAGCACATCTACGCCTGCGCGTCGATAGCCGGCGCGGTCGCCTGCGTTATCATCTGGCGGTTCAACAGCACCGCGGCGGTCATTGCGGGCGCGGCAATAGTTTTCGTCATCCGCCTGCTCGCCGCCCATTTCAGATGGAGCCTGCCCAAGGCGGACAGATTCGGTCCCGTTCAGCCGCAGGAGCTAAGCGAGAACGACGAGAACACGCAGGAGATATGATTTCGCGGAGTTATTTATTTAATAGAAAGCCTGCCCGATGGTTGTCCGTTGGGTGGGCTTTGGTTTTTGTAATGCGGGGTTTAAAGTGGAAGTGCAGTGACATATTGGGATTTTCACATCTCATTCCACGGCACAAACGGCGGTCTGCCGTCTTATAGCATTGTCCATTCCCCGAAGCGTCTTACATTTCGCCTTTAAATGTTAACTGAAATTAAACTATATTCCTTTTTTCTTTAAACTTCGCTTTTATGCTATTGTTAAATCCCGCGGGGTAGGGTATAATTTAATAAGAATTTTAAGTGGAACGGTGAAAGTATGGCATACAACTCTCAATGTAATAACGGAGCGCCCAACGGGTACGGATATCAGCCGGGGCCCGCTCAGACTCTTGAGATAAAGCAGCGCGAGAAGCGCCAGATAAGAAAGCTCGGCAACATAAGCGGCCTGGGCATATTATTGTTCGCCCTGTTCCAGTTCATCGGCGCGGGGCTGCTGTTTGCTTTAAATCTCTATGACGACTACGCGAACGAGACCGACCGCGGCTATGCGATAGGCGTACTGATGTCGATTTTCTGCATATTCGTCCCGTTCTTCCTGTCGAGCCTGATGCTCAAAGATAAGCGTCAGCAGTGCCTGAACTTCGGCAAGCCCTATGACACGCGCCTCATGCTTCTTGCTGTGCCCGCGGGTCTGATGATCTGCATGATAGGCAACTACGCGACGAATTTTCTTTCGACCTTTGTCGAGAGCACAACCGGTATAACATTTGAATATCCCGATTCGCGCACCCCGACGACGCCGCTGGGCATTGCGATGTATCTTATCCAGCTCGCCGTAGTGCCTGCGCTCGTTGAGGAATATGCGCTGCGCGGCGTTGTTATGATGCCTGCGCGCAAGTTCGGCAACTGGTTCGCAATTCTTGTCTCGTCCGCCCTGTTCGGCATGATGCACGGCAACCTCGTCCAGGCTCCGTTCGCGTTCATCGTCGGCATCGGCATTGGCTATTTTGTTATAGTCACCGGCTCGATGTGGACGGGAGTCATGATACATTTCTGCAACAATATGTTCTCCGGTGTTATCTCGATACTCTACGAGTTCCTGCCGGAAAAGACGGTCAACCTCATCTATTATATCTGCGTCGCGGTGTTCTTTGCGGCGGGCATAATCTGCCTGATTCTCTTCATGAGAAGGGCGCGCCAAAAGAATATCCAGACGAAATTCAGAAAACCGCGCACCGCACTTTCGCGCGGCGAACGCACGGCGGCGTATTTTATAAATGTCCCGATGATAATCTCTATCATCTATCTGCTCTACACGACATATACTTTTATCACATGGCCTTCGTAACCGGGGAGTGGAAGAATGACTGACAGAGAGCTTATGCAGGCGGCGATCGCGCTTGCACGGGAGGCTGCGGCAGACGGCGAAGTGCCCGTCGGCGCGGTGGTCACAAGAAACGGAGAGATAGTTTCGGTCGGGCGCAACAGACGCGAAAAGGACAAAAATGCCCTCGCTCACGCCGAAATTGAAGCAATAGACAGAGCGTGCAAGGCACTCGGCGGCTGGCGGCTCTGGGAGTGCGAACTGTTCGTGACGCTTGAACCGTGTCCGATGTGCGCCGGGGCGATAATAAATTCGCGCATAAAGCGCGTGGTGTTTGGGGCATACGACCCGAAGGCGGGCTCGTGCGGGTCGGTAAACAACCTGTTCTCTTTTCCGTATAATCACTCGCCCGAGGTCGAGGGCGGTTTCATGCAGGACGAGTGTGCTCTGCTTTTGAAGCAGTTCTTTGCCGAGCTGCGCAGGACAAAATAAATTCCCGAAAGGGCTGAAGGATATGGCAATAAAGGATCTTGCCGAACTCATCAAAAAATTCACTCAGAAAGACAAATTCAAGCCAACGACAGTGCAGGTCATCAGGGCGGCAAAAAATCCGCCCGTTCCCGCGCAGAATGAGGATATCTCTGTCCCGTCGGAGGGCGAGCGTATCCATTTTCTCAACACCGGGCGCTCGGACTGCATTCTTCTCCAGAGCGAAAGTAAATTCGCTCTCGTTGACTGCGGCGACGCAGAGCACGCGAAGCACACAGCGAGTTATCTCAAAGAAACTGCCGGCGGGAAGATAAATCTTGACTTTATCGCGATAACCCATCTTCATTCCGGTCATGTCGGCGGACTCGAGACGCTCCTTGACGACGGGGATATAACAATCGGCAAGATATATCTCAAGCCGTTTATCAGCCCGAACCTCGCGCAGTGGGACAAGTGTCTCCACGACGGCGATGCGCTGTATAAATCGCTCAGCGAAAAGGCGCAGAGCATGAACATTCCGGTCATCGGCTGCGTGCCGGATGAACCGTTTGCGCTGGGCGGCTGGACTCTGCGTTTCTTCAACACCGAGCCCGACTCATATCACAAGAATATCGGCGAAAACGACAACTCGCTCGCCATACTCGCCGAGCAGAACGGCAGACGTATTCTTTTGGCGGGCGACATGGTAAACGACACGGGCGACCTCGCGAGACTCGCAAACGCTATCGGGCGAATCGACGCGCTGAAAGTCCCCTGCCACGGCGAACGCGCCGTCCCGCAGGAAGCGCTGGACAAGCTCCGCCCCGAGACGATGATAATCACGAACTGCCTCGCCGAGATATCTGACGATGTGCTCGTCGGCATAATGTCGGCGTTCGGGCGCAAGGCGTATTCGACCTCGGACAGCGGCGGAATAGCCCTCACCCTCACGCACGACGGGCTTGAAGTCAGCCGCGAAATACAGCTTCGGGAAACGGCATAAAAAATATAAAACCGCGGAGGCAGATATATTCTGTCTCCGCGGTATGATTTTTGCGGGTATAATTCGATAAAATTTTGTTGCCGAGCCGTTGTTTAATTTTCAAGGTACCCGAATTTGCGGCTCATTGCGTCCTGCAAATCCCGCGTCGATACCGCGTACTTTTTCACTATTCACTTTTACTTATTACTTTGAGCGAAGCGAAA